>Ga0209643_1000256_pt1 | contig 121926 bp, 109 predicted proteins | sample AutmiccBRH37_all_FD_187383 | JGI IMG/M metagenome (GOLD analysis project Ga0209643, IMG submission 187383) | Deep subsurface microbial communities from Mt. Terri, Switzerland - Autotrophic microbial communities BRH/37_all (SPAdes) (version 2) | ecosystem: Environmental > Aquatic > Deep...
GCCGGCACTATGAATATTTTAGAGGCGTGACCATAAAAAGAAAATACTGCTACAAACCGGTAGCAGTGTGGATAAAGAAGCATAGGCGCAATGTTGTTTAACCACTGCGTCAGCAGTTTAGTGCTATTCATATGATGGCTTATCTATTATCGAAGATTAAGAGTTTCAATCCTTAAAGATATGAGGGGACTATTAATAATGAAAATGTTTGAGGAACTGGAAAAAATAAACACTCGTCCTAAGCCATTCGAGTTTTACACAGCAAGTGATTTGTGGACGGACGAATTTACATCATGGCAGATGCTCTCGTTTCATCTGAACGAGGACATTGACGCTTCTTCAAGGAATGCAGCTTTTATTGATCGTTCGGTCGAATGGATCACTTCCCATTTTAACGTTGAAAGGGGAACCAAGATTGCCGACTTCGGCTGTGGGCCGGGATTGTATACGAAAAGGCTGTCTCACAGACAGGCGATTGTGACAGGTATAGACTTCTCCAATAGGTCAATTAAGTACGCACGAGAAGTCGCAACTCGAGAAGGGCTGTCCATTAGTTATTTAAATCAGAACTACCTGGAGTTTGAAACAGATGATCGCTTTAATCTGATTCTGATGATCATGTGCGATTTCTGCGCCCTCAGTCCCGAACAGAGGGAAAAAATGCTTAACAAGTTCAACACGATCCTAGAACCTGGCGGTTCTGTTCTTCTCGATGTTTATTCATTAACAGCTTTTGAACAACGAAAAGAAACAGTAATGTATGAGTCCAATCTCCTTAATGGTTTCTGGTCTTCGCATAATTATTACGGATTTTTAAACACGTTCAAATATGAGGACGAAAAGGTAGTCCTTGATAAATATACAGTTATTGAGGAATCACGCACAAGAACGATATATAACTGGCTGCAATATTTCAGCCCCGAGATGCTTGAGAGAGAGTTTGTGGAGTGCGGGCTCACGATTGATACGTTTTACTCGGATGTTGCAGGCTCACCATTTAACCCGGAAGCCACCGAATTTGCTGTTATAGCGAAGAAGCAATAGAGGTACATAACGTACTTTGACGTCTAGGGCTTTGGACAGTTATGAGCTTAATTTGTTCAAGTCCTGAGTATTTATATAATTTTACCGATAAACAGGAACAGAGGAATTAGGCAAATGAAAAATTTTACAAGGTGCTATCCTTTATTTTCGCTTTGTGGCTTAAACTGTGGGCTGTGTTCAATGCACTTGGGTAATTACTGTCCTGGTTGTGGGGGTGGAGCTGGTAATCAACCATGTGCAATTGCAAGGTGCAGCCAACAGCGTGGCGGAATTGAATACTGTTATTTATGCGATCAGTATCCTTGTGAAAAATATGATGGCATAGATGCGTTTGACTCCTTTATGACTCATCGCAATCAGTTAAAGGATTTCGAGAAAGTCAAGAAAATAGGAATAGAATCCTATCAATCTGAACTTGCTGAAAAAATAGGAATTTTAAAATACTTATTGGCAAAATACAACGATGGGCGGCGAAAGAGTTTTTTCTGCCTGGCTGTTAATCTTTTTGAACTGCAAGATATAAGATCCGTAATGGAACAAATTGCAACTGAAACAGAATCTGACAGTCTAACGCTAAAAGAAAAAGCTACACTTGCAGCAAACCTGTTTCAAAATATGGCAGCGAAGCGAAATATTGTGTTAAAACTTAATAAAAAAACCAGCAAGAAGCAGTAGTTTAAGAAAATATTTATCATAAATATGAATTTTTGTATTGAACGTTGTAATTGCCTATGCTAGCTTGAAGGTGGCCATGTTCTAACCCCCACACGAACATGAACTGCCCTGCGGATGAATGTCTTTGTAGATTGGCTCGAAACAAACCCGTTGGACGCAATAACACAGGCTTCATGATTCATTTTTATGACATGAACAATAAGTGTAATTCGCCAGAGTGGTTTGCAGCAGCCAATCTGACGCTACAGGCCTATCCGCAAGTAGACAAAAAAACTATTATCAGACACCACGATATGACGTATCGTGTACCAACCAAGGCTGGGAGGCCGGGTCAGAGGTCAGATGTTGCCCGTAAGCGCGCGTATGGGGCATCTACCGAAGACATCGGGGGAAATATTCCACCGACCCGGGAACCTATAAAAGACATCGGGGGAAATATTCCACCGACCCGGGAACCTATAAAAGACATCGGGGGAAATATTCCACCGAAGTGTACACCGATCTGGGAACCGACCTGGGAACCGACCTGTACACCGATCTGGGAACCGATCCGGGAACCGAACTCGGGCCCATTATATAAACTAAACTAAACTAAACTAAACTAAACTAAACTAAACTAAACTAAACTAAACTAAAAAATAATAAAATATAATATATAAATATAATATATATATAAACACGTATACCCAAATGTGACAACTACTCACAGACGAAGCAATTTATATTTACTGCACACTAGAATATCCAAAACAAACGAAAACAAAGCGAATATTATACATAGCAAGAATTTAACCAATGCCTGTAGCCGTGCCGTTTGTAACTAAAAAAGTGTGGGGATTGGATTAGTATGGCTAACATAATCCATGTTGATATGGACGCTTTTTTCGCCTCTGTGGAGCAGAGGGACAACCCGGAACTGCAAGGCAGGCCGGTAGCGGTGGGCGGCAGGCCGGAACAGAGGGGTGTGGTGGCCGCCGCTTCATACGAGGCGCGCCGGTTCGGTGTGCATTCGGCTATGGCGATGGCCACCGCCGTTAAACAATGCCCCGGGCTGGTTATTGTTCCAACCAACCATCAAAAGTATAAGGCAGTTTCCAGTGCCATAATGGCAATTTTTAATGCATATACGCCGCTGGTTGAACCTGTTTCATTGGATGAAGCGTTTCTTGATGTGCGGGGCACTGAAAAGCTGTTTGGGCCGCCGGAGCTTATCGGAGCGGAAATCCAGCGGCGCATTAAAGAAGAGCTCCAATTATCCGCCTCGGTGGGTATCGGCCCCAACAAGTTTATTGCCAAGCTGGCTTCCGATTACCAAAAACCGGGTGGGTTCACGGTAATCCCGCAGGAGAAAGTGCTGGAATTTCTTGCACCGCTGCCGGTAGAAAAGATGTGGGGTACCGGCTTAAAGACGGCGGATAAGTTAAAACGCATCGGTGTTTATACCATTGGTCAGTTAAGGGAGCTGTCACAAAGCTTTTTGGAAGAGGGTTTCGGAAAGTATGGCACCGTACTTTACCAATTTGCCCGGGGTGAGGACACCAGATCGGTTGAACCACACCGCGAGGCCAAGTCGGTGGGCAAGGAGGTTACTTTTGCCAAGGACGTCCGGGAGATGGATATACTGCGGCAAACACTGCGCCGGCTGACCGAGAAGGTGGGGCGCAGTTTGCGCCGTGATAATCTAAAGTGCGGTTCCGTAACGCTTAAGATTAAGTACCCGGATCGCAAACTGGTGACCCGAACGGAAGGTTTGCCTGAACCGACCAACCTGACCGGCGCCATTTATACGACGGTAAACCGTTTGTTGGACAAACACTGCCAACCTCCGGTCAGGCTAATTGGTGTGACCTGTGGCAAGTTAACCAGGGAGCAAGTAATTACACTATTCCCTGATGAGCAACAGGTTAAAGAGGAAAAAATAACTAAGGCCCTAGATCAATTAAAAGACCGCTATGGTGAAGAGGTTGTCAAAGTGGCCAGTCTGCTTGAAAAGCGCGGCAGGTAAAAAGCTTATGTGTTTACCTGATCACCAGGCGCCGCATTAGGTGAATAGCAATCGGTATCAGCACGGCTGCCACCACTACCAACCACACGAAGTCCCAGACCAGGTGCATGCCCACATTACCCAACACGAGACCACGAGTCAGGTTCACCACGTGATACAGAGGACTGGCCCAGGCCAGCGTTTGGGCGATGGCCGGCAGGCCACTCAAGGGAAAAAACACACCGGAGAATAGGAAGAGCGGTGTAATGACCAGCGAAAAGTAATAGTTAAAACTGTCGATATTCGGTACCAGCCCAATCCAAATCATGGACAGTGATGCAAACAACAGTCCGCTTACTAAGAGGACTACAGGCACCAGCAGGGCCCAAGGTGAGGCAACCAGGCCCAGCACTAAAATAACGAACAGGATCACCGAGCCGTACAAGAAGCTCTTGAAGGATCCCCACAGAATTTCACCCAACGATACCTCGTCCATACTTACCGGCGTGGCCACCATCGCCTGGAAGGTCTTCTGGAATTCCATGCGGATGAAGGTGCCGTAGGTGCATTCGTAGGCACTGGAAAACATGGCCGATGAAGCGATTAGGGCGGGAGCGATGAACTGGATGAAGGTAAGGCCCTCAATGGCCTGTACGTACACGCCCAGGCCATAGCCCAGCGCTGCCAGGTAAAGCAGGGGCTCAAAGAAGTTGAATGACAGGCTGACCTTCCAGTTGCGGCGGTACACGGTTAGGTGACGCCGGAAGACCTTGACGACCCGGGGGGAGATGTCCATCCGCAGAGGGTTGCTCATTCCGTAAGCCCCCTTCCGGTAAGTTTCAGGAAGACATCTTCCAGGGTGGACGGCCGGAGCAGGTAGTGGTCAAACTGCTGCGGCAGATCCTGCAGTCGGGACAGCAGTTCCCGCCCGTTAAGCGGGTAAAGCACCAGGTTATCTCCTACCACCAAGTGGCCCCTAATCTGATTTTGAAACTGCTTAAGCAGGTTGTCCGCAGCAACGGCACCCTGACCAACCTCCAGCACTTCGGCGCCGACGTGCCGCTCAACCAGGAGGCCCGGAGTACCCTCGTCCAGAATGTCCCCGTGGTCCATAATGATTAGCCGGTCACAAAGCTGGGCGGCCTCTTCCAGATAGTGGGTGGTTAGAATAATAGTCACGCCTCGACTGCGCAACTGGCGCAGGCGCTGCCAGACCGTGTGCCTGGCCTGAGGGTCAAGCCCCGTGGTCGGTTCATCCAGAATGATAATCTCGGGGTTGTTAATCAGGGCCCTGGCGATGGTCAGGCGGCGCTTCATCCCGCCGGATAGGTGGTCCACCTTGGCGTCATGTTTATCGGAGAGTCCGAAAAAATCCAGCAGTTCCAGGGCCCTCTCCCGGGCTTGGGGTTCGGGAATATTGAAAAAACTGGCGTAGACCAGGAGATTCTGCAGCACCTTAAGGTCCAGATCCAGGTTGTTCTCCTGCGGTACGATACCCAACCGGGCCTTGATTTCTCTGGCATCAAGGGTTACGTCCCAGCCCAGAACATGTAATGCACCTGCGGTGATGGGCGAGAAGCCGAACATCATCCGCACCGTCGAGGTCTTGCCGGCTCCGTTCGGGCCGAGGATACCAAAACACTCCTGGCGGTGGACGGAAAAGCTAATGTCGTTCACGGCCCGCAAGCCGTGATACTCCTTAACCAGGTTTCTGGCGGTGATAACTTCCAACCGAATCGTCTCCCCCTAAAAATCCACAATCTTACGTTTTCACGCCGGCGCGCACCAAGAATTAAACACAGGCCGAGCGATTTTTGTTTTTTATAGTATAACACCACGGTTTGGATAAAGAATATAGGTTACCGGAGGTGTTTATGTTGATTTATTTCGATAATGCCGCCACCACCTGGCCCAAGCCACCGGGGGTGACGGATGCCATGCGCTGTTGTCTGGATGACAAGGGGGCCAACCCCGGCCGTTCCGGGCACCGGATGTCTCTGGAAGCAGGTCAAGTGGTGGATAAAACCCGTAATGCCATAGCCCGCTTGTTTAACATCCCGGATCGGGACAGGGTCATATTTACTCTTAATGCCACCGATGCTTTGAACATGGCCATTAAAGGCTCTATCAAACCGGGTGACCATGTGATTACCACTTCTATGGAGCATAACTCGGTTACCAGGCCGTTATACGGGTTGCGCAGGGTAATTAGCGTCACCAAAGTGCCATGCGCAGAGGACGGTTCGCTTAATCCCCGTAAGATTGAAAAAGCGATCCGGATTAATACCAGAATAATTGTCATTACCCACGCTTCCAATGTTACCGGCACAGTGATGCCGGTGCGGGAGATTGGTGCCCTGGCCCGGCAAAAAGGGCTTATATTTATCGTAGACGCCGCGCAAAGTGCCGGTGTTTTGGATATCGACGTGCAGGATATGAATATTGACCTGCTGGCCTTACCGGGGCATAAAGGGCTGATGGGCCCACCGGGTACCGGCATTTTGTATGTGGGGGAACGGGCCCAAGTGCGTCCTTTTCGAGAAGGGGGGACTGGAAGCCATTCCACAGATCCGGGTCAACCCGAGGTGCTGCCGGAGAAGTATGAAAGCGGTACTTTAAATTCACCCGGTATTGCCGGGCTTGGTGCGGGACTGGAGTTTATTAGCCAAACCGGCATCAATACCATCAGGGAACATGAGCTGGGTCTGACCCGCCGGTTCATTGAAAGTGCCGGTAGAATGCCCGGCGTTAAACTTTATGGGCCCGGCGCGGAAGCGGAGCGGGCACCGGTGGTGTCGTTTCTGCTTGAAGGCCAGGATACCGGGGCCGTGGGTGGTGCCCTGGACAAATGGTACAACATTGCCTGCCGGGCCGGATTACACTGCGCCCCCGACGCTCACCGTACATTAGGTACATTGGAGAAAAAACTGGTGCGATTTAGCTTTTCCTACTTCAACACTGCAAGCGAGGTGGACTTTGCCCTGCAGTGCCTTAGAGATATCCGGGGACGCGATCTGGCTGAAATAACAGGCGGCTGCAGTTGTTAAAAAAAACAAAAACCGCCCGGGTTAACCAGGCGGTAAGTATTTTGTTTCTGGTTAATTGAGATTTACGTTAGTGTTAATCCAGTCCACTATGCTTTCCAGCGTGGCCCCCGGGGTGAATATTTGGGCGGCCCAGCCACCTTCTATTAGCGCCTTAACGTCAGCCTCGGGAATGGTGCCGCCCCCCATAACCATTATATCTTCGGCTCCGTTTTCTTTTAATAAATCATATATTCTGGGGAATAGTGTCATGTGCGCACCGCTTAGTATAGACAATCCCACCACGTCGACATCTTCCTGAATAGCAGCTTCCACTATTTGTTCCGGAGTTTGGTGCAGTCCGGTATAAACTACTTCCATCCCGGCGTCCCGCAATCCCCGGGCAATTACCCTGGCGCCGCGGTCATGGCCGTCGAGCCCGGGCTTTGCTACCAGAACCCTAATTTTTCTTGCCATTGGCGTGCCCTCCCTTATCTATTAAAATGTTGGTTTTTCTTTGTATTCACCAAAAATTTCACGCAGCGCCTGTACTATCTCTCCTTGGGTGGTGTATGCCCGGACACATTCAAGAATACACGGAATCATGTTTTCACTACCCCGGGCCGCTACCCGCAACCTGTCCAGGGTATCCTGTACTTTGTTATTGTCCCGCTCGCGGCGCAGTTTTTGTACACTCTCCACCTGCTTGCGTTCAATTTCCGGGTCAATGGTCAGCAAATCAATGTCCAGTTCTTCACTGGTATCAACGAATTCGTTGACGCCCACCTGGTAACGTTCTTTTTTATCAATAGCCCGCTGATACTGGTATGCGGCGTCAGCGATTTCCTGTTGGAAGTAGTTTTGGTCAATGGCCGCCAGTACACCGCCCCGGCGCTCAATTTCCTCGAAATATTTTTCGGCTTCGGCTTCCATCTGATCGGTAAGCGCCTCCACGAAATAGGAGCCCGCTAACGGGTCGATGACGTTGGCGGCACCGGTTTCGTAAGCGATAATTTGCTGGGTGCGCAGTGCAATCTGCACTGATTTTTCGGTGGGTAGTGCCAGCACTTCGTCCATGGAATTGGTGTGCAGCGACTGGGTGCCGCCCAGCACTGCCGCCATTGCTTCGTAAGCGGTACGGACGATGTTGTTTTCAGGCTGCTGGGCGGTTAAGCTGCACCCGGCCGTCTGGGTGTGGAACCGCAGCATCCACGACTTGGGGTTTTTGGCGCCGTATTTTTCTTTCATCCGCCGCGCCCAAATGCGCCTGGCTGCCCGGTATTTAGCAATTTCCTCAAAAAAGTCGATATGCGAGTTGAAGAAGAACGACAGCCGCGGTGCGAAGTCGTCAACATTAAGGCCCGCTTCAATACCGGCTTCCACGTAGGCGAAACCGTCGGCCAGGGTAAAGGCCAGTTCCTGAACAGCGGTAGAACCTGCTTCACGGATGTGATATCCGCTGATACTGACACTGTTCCACTTGGGCACGTGTTTGTTGGCATAGGCAAAAATATCAGTGATCAGACGCATGGATGGATGCGGCGGGAAAATCCACGATTTCTGAGCAATGTATTCTTTTAAAATATCGTTTTGGATGGTACCGGTTAGTTTATCAGAAGGTACACCTTGTTTTTCGCCGGTGGCTAAATACATACACCACAGAATGGATGCCGGTGCGTTGGTGGTCATCGAGGTGCTGACTTTGTCCAGCGGGATGCCGTCGAACAACGTTTCCATGTCGGCCAGACTGTCAATAGCCACCCCCACGCGTCCCACTTCCCCCAGGGAGCGGGGGTGATCACTGTCGTAACCCATAATGGTAGGCATGTCGAAAGCTACACTAAGGCCTGTTTGGCCTCTAGCCAGCAGAAATTTGTAGCGCTCATTAGATTCCGAGGCAGTGCCGAATCCGGCAAACTGGCGCATTGTCCACAACCGCCCGCGGTACATATTGCTTTGAACTCCCCTGGTGTATGGGTATTCACCCGGGAACCCCAGGTCTTTCATGTAATCAAATGCACCAAGATCCTCCGGGGTATAAATATCGTTTACCGGCAGGGCGGAAACTGTTTCGAACCGAGCGTCCCGGTCCTTCAATTTGCTTCTTTTAGCGCGCCAGTTTTCTCCGGCGGCCTTGATTTCATCTAGTTTTTTTTGTGTCATTTATCAAAGCTCCTTTCCATTTGGTATTTGGCAGATAAAGTTTTGTACCAACTTGCGTGCTTCGTTATAAGGGTCGGCTTCTCTTTGAGCCAGTTTATCAAGCAAATCGTCCATACTCCCGTTTTTGTTGAACTGTTCCCAGAGCAGGCGACGCACTTCTTCCTCGGCCATTTCCACCACTTCCATGCTTAGTCGATTACGCACCGACTGATCCAGTTCGCCGCTTTTTTGGGTATATTCCAGGTGCTGGCCGATGAGTGACCATAATTCTTCGATGCCGGTGTTATTTTTTACGCTGGTTTCCGCTACCGGAGGGCGCCAACGCCCGTCGAAACGGGGGCTCATGTCCAGCATCTGCGCTATATCGATCATCATTTTTTTGGTGTTGCCAAGGTCGCACTTGTTGATGACGAAGATATCGGCTATTTCCATAATCCCGGCCTTGATGGTTTGGATGTGGTCGCCGGCACCCGGTGTTAGAACCACCAGCGTGGTATCGGCGTAGTGCATGATATCAAGCTCACTTTGACCAACCCCGACAGTTTCCACGATGATGATTTCACACCCGTAAGCATCCAATACCTTAACTACATCCCTGGTGGCCCGGGCCAGCCCCCCTAGTGAGCCTCTGGTACCCATGCTGCGGATAAACACGCCTTTATCCAGGGCATGCTCCTGCATGCGAATCCGGTCGCCTAAAAGTGCACCGCCGGAAATGGGAGAGGTAGGATCCACGGCGATTACGCCAACTTTGCGGTTGTCGCCCCGGGCTCGTTTGATTAGTTCATCTGTAAGCGAACTCTTGCCCGCCCCCGGCGAACCTGTAACGCCGATCACGTGAGCGCGACCGGTATGGGGATATATTTCACTAAGCAGTTGCTGTTTGCCTTCACCATCGTTTTCAATCAGGGTGATCATTTTGGCTGCTGTGCGTTTATCCCCCTCAAGGAGTTTGCTTACTTGTAACATTTATTCACCCCGCTTCATTAACTCATTAAAAATGGCATTAGAATTCTATTCCTTTTCTGGCGGGTACCCCCTTATAATAAGGATGTTTGACCAGTGATACTTCGCTGATTAGGTCGGCGTATTCAGCCAGTTTACTGGGAACGTAGCGGCCCGTCAGAATAAGTTCCAAGCGCTCCGGTTTGTTTTTAACCATTTCAATTACTTCGTCCAGGTCAATCAAGTTGAAGTCCAAAGCAACATTTATTTCGTCTAGGATAACCACGTCGTAATGGCCTTCTGTGATTACTTTTTTTGCCGTTTCCAGGCCCTGCCTGGCCAGTTCGATATCCGCCTGGGACGGGTTTTCTTTGCTAACGAAGGTTTCCAGGCCGCTTTGTACGATGATTAGGTTTGGCAGATATTTTTCAGCTGCCTGTAATTCACCATACTCCTTGCTGCCTTTCATAAATTGAAGCATAAATACCTTGTAGCCGTGCCCCATGGCACGCAGTGCCAGGCCCAAAGACGCCGTTGTCTTGCCTTTGCCGTTACCGGTATAAATCTGCACCAGGCCTTTATCTATCCGTTTGCGGGACATTGTTACACCTCCCTGCTGCGAAATGGGTTCAATGTTTGCAATAATTGTGCAAGAATAATTTTTAATTCCTTATTTAATTCTTAATAATATGCAAAAAATATGCCTTTGTTAGGGGTGGGTTTACCGGCTGAATATTTGGGCAATTTGTATCATATAGTTGACAGAGTAGAACCATTGTAGACATTTACATTTAATACAAAAAACCGCCGGATTACCGACGGAATTATTTATAAAACTTGTTCCTGAACAAGACGTAAAGCAATGGTCCGATTAAAATGAACATGGTAGCGAAAAAAAACCACGATACTATTTCAGCGGCGGTACGCCCCTTTTTGCGGGCATCAAGGGCCACCCAGGTTCCCGAACCTAACATTACACATATAATTGTAACGTTCGCAAAGGTGGCTAGTATTCTAAGATCATTTTCATTCATTGTTATCCTCCACGATATCCCACTTGGGGCATCGTGCCCCCCAACGTCCGATAACCCGTTCTTCTTCGTAAATTTCAGCGATTTCACAAGCGTTGGGGCAGCCATCGCATTCAAAGCTGCCAGTGCGGTAAGCCAGGTCGGTAATGGAGAACCCCTTAAAAACTGTCGTTTTTTTAATTATATCCAATTCTTCCTTGGCCAACAATGCGGCACCAATGGCACCAATAATATCGTGATGCGGCGTCACAACTATTTCCAGGTTAAGAGCTCTCTCAAAAGCGGCTTTGATGCCGGCATTAGCGGCCACGCCGCCCTGAAAAATAACCGGTGCCAAGAGTTCCTTGCCTTTCCCTACGTTATTCAGGTAGTTACGTACAAGGGCTTCGCATAGACCATTTACAATATCCTTTAATGAGTGGCCCATTTGTTGTTTGTGAATCATGTCAGATTCCGCAAAAACAGTGCACCGGCCGGCAATGCGCACTGCGTTTGCAGACTGCAGCGCCAAGGTGCCGAACTGGGTGATGGGAATGCCCAGGCGAGATGCCTGCTGGTCTAGAAAAGAGCCCGTTCCGGCGGCGCATACGGTGTTCATAGCAAAGTCGGTGACAATACCATCCCGGATGATGATCATCTTTGAATCCTGACCGCCTATTTCCAGCACGGTCTTAACATCCGGCACATAATATGAGGCGGCGACGGCATGGGCGGTAATTTCGTTTTTAATTACGTCAGCTCCAACAATTACTCCCGCCAGGTAGCGACCGCTTCCTGTTGTGCCCACTCCGCAGATTTCGATATCCGCAGGCAAAATCCGTCTTGTTTCCTTTAGACCGGCCTGGATTGTTTCCACTGGTCGCCCTTGGGTTCGTAAGTAAAGGCCGGCAATAATTTCCCCGGCCCCGTTCTGCACGGCTATATTGGTACTCACTGAACCAACATCGATGCCAAGATAGGCTTTCAAACTAAAATCACATCCTTGGTGATGAATGGCTTGATTGTCAATTAATTAAGCAGGTTTCAGTTTAGCAGCCTGCATTTTTTTCATGCGCATCAAATCAACAAATGCCTCAAGTCGGGTTACCATGCCTGCTTTGCCGGTCTGTTCGTCAAGGAAGAATGTCAGTACCGGGATACTGTAATCGTGGCTTACCTTGTTTAGGATAGTGCGCGCTACTATCTCGGGAATGCAGGTGAAAGGTGCCAATTGGACAATCCCGTCAAAGTTGCGCTTGGCGTAGAGGATGGTGTGACCGATAGAATCACGCCCATGTCCGCCGATTAATTCCGGCAGGTAAGGGTGGGCAGCGTCTTTTACGGTCATGCCCTCGGTGGTCTCTTTCCAGGTATTATCTCGGGTCCAACCGGTGAGAAACATAGACCGTTCTACCCGTACACCCAGATTACCCAGTACTTCTTCAATTTCCAGGTTGCTGGCCGGTTCCAAAAGCACGTATATTTCGCCCACCATGCCCAAATTTAGAATCAGTCGCTCATGATCTCGGGGTATCTTGTTCATTTCATCCACGGCCGCAGCTTCAGCCTCGATAATTTCATTGGTGGTATAGGCACTGTCCACCCATTCCAATACTTTTTTATACATTCTGGTGGTGGTGCCCCGGTGTAACTCCTCGGGCCTGATGATGTGGCTTATTTTTTCCAAGTTGTCCAGGGCTTGCAGTTTGCGCCAACCCCGTTTGATACACTCGATGATTGCTTTGATGGATAACCGGGCCGGGTTAAGCCTGTTTACATTGCGAATAAAGTTAATAGGGTGCAACCTGGGGGGTTCAAACACAATTATGTCCACCGGATGCCCCAGCTCGCGCAGGGTTTTTTTGTGCAATTCGGCGTAAAGACCGGCCCGGCATGGCCCAACTCCTCCGGACGTAACCAATAAATTGGCACCCTTATCAATTACTTCCAGGTAATTACCCATCACTATTTTCAATGGGAAACAGGCAAATTCCGGTGAATGCTGTACCCCAAGGTTAAGTGTCCGGCGGCTGGGGCGGGGAGGCAGTACAACTTCATTGCCCAGGTCGGTTAAAAGCATTTTAAAAGCGCGGTAGGATTCTCCCATATGCGGGAATGAAACCTTGCGCATAGTTATTCGCCTCGCTTTTTTCTTTTTACCATATCCACAAATGCTTCCAGTCGGGTGCCAATGCCCGCCTCGCCGCTATGTTCGTCGATGGTAAGGCTCATAAAAGGCACGCTGCGGCGGCTGTTATCCATGTGAATAAACCTGTCTACAATGGAGTCCGGCCCGCAGCCGAAAGCTGAAAGATGAATGATGCCGTCAATGTTTTTGCGGTCTGCGAAGTAACGGGTGGCCCGCAGCACCTTGTCGCTAAAAGTCCAGAACATCCGCTTGCCCGAATCGTAATGCTGCATCGCAACGGACAGCGGAGAGATATTATCCGGCGTGAGTACGTTAATGCCCATGCGGCGTAATTTGTTAACCACATCTACACTGATATACTGGTCATTAATAATATAGGGGTAGCCAACCACAGCAAAGGTCATCTGCCCGGTGGTTATCACCGGCTTGGCCTTGATGCGGTTAAATACCATATCAATAGCTTCGGCAGGCTGAAAACCGCTACGCAGTAACCGGTAAAATTTCATCTGGGTGACCCTTGACTTGGCGTAAGCACCCAACACCGCCGGGGTTGACTTTTTCAGCATGTGTCCGGTGGCCATAAACGCCCTTAAGGCGGCAAATCTTTTGTCGCGGGTATCGATGCGCACATCGATGACCGGAGGCATATCTGGCAACCCGTGCCTAATCATGTCCGGCAGGCCCAAGAACTTAGGACAATAAACTGTTTTGCTGTTCATACATACAATGCGTGGTATAAAGAGCTGGTCAACTTTATCCTTTAGGGCCATGGCGTGACCAAAAAATAGTTTAACAGGCACGCAGGCATCGGCTAAAGCTTCACGAACACCGTTATCAACCATTTCTCTGGTAGTTTTGCCCGATGTAATTACCTCGGTTTCCAGTTCTTCAAAGAACACTTTCCACATGGGGTAATAAACAAAATAAAATAAAGCTCCGGGGATGCCAATACGCACCTGTTCAATACCTCCTGGGTTTTGGTTATTACCCATATATGCCAAACATAATAATGTATTCTTGTTTAATTAATAAAATCCTTTAGCGCCATGCAACAAAATGTGAAACAAGCTGGCGCTAGATTATCCAAAACGGGAAGAAACTGTTTTTTAAGGCAGGGGCCGCCGGGGAATTGTATAATATATAGACTATGAACCAATAAATAAGGAGGCGGAACATGGCGGCCCAGATTAACTTACAGCCGGCTCGAGAAAAGGCCGGCAAGGAATTTGCCTTGGCTGATCCCGGGGCTATGGAGTCCAATGCCCGGGTGGCGTTTAACCGGAACGGGGCTTATTTTGTGGTACCATTTTTAGGACAAGAGTACCGGGTTTACTATCCCATGGGCAGGGCTGAACGGGTAGCAGGGCAGGGGGCAGTGCCGCTGGCTGATGAAATAGTGCTGCTGCATTACCTGACCAACTGTAGCCCACGGGATGTGGAGGGCATAAGTATTGCCTTTCAGGAACTGCCCAGCGGCTCTATATACATTGGGCCGTTTACCAACCGAGCTATCAGGCCGCTGGTATCCATATTCGGTACCGCTCCCGAGGCGCTGGTGGAGGCGGCTCAAAAGCTGGGCGGCTGGAAAACGGATCTGGGGGATGTAGCGGTTACGGTGCCGGTGTTACCTAAAATACCCATTACTTTTGTACTATGGGAAGGCGATGACGAATTTCCGGCCAGTGGAAACGTACTGTTTGATGCCTCTGCGCCGGCACACCTGCATACCGAGGATTACGCACTACTTCCGGGCCTGGCCATTTGGGAGATGAAAAGGCTGGCCGGATTATAAAGAAGACTAAGGTTCAGGTGGGGTTGTTATTTCGAGCTTACAGGCTGTGCGAAGATAGAATAATGGGGGATTAAGAAAATGCCTGGAAATAAAACGGGTAATTCGGAAACGGTTTTTCAGGGCCGAATAGTGGACGTGCACAGGGACCAGGTTTTACTGCCCGACGGCAGGACTGCTACTATGGAGGTGGTTAAATCATCTGACGCTACAGCGGTGGTAGCCATAACTACAGATAGAACAGTACTATTAATAAATCAGTTTCGTTATGCTGCCGGTGGCATGCTGCTGGAAATACCAGCAGGTAAGCTGGAACCGGGTGAGAGTCCAAAAGACTGTGCCGGGCGGGAACTGGAAGAGGAAACCGGGTACCGACCCAAAACCCTGCGCCGGCTAGCTAGTTTTTACACCTCGCCCGGGTTTTGCACGGAAAAGATCCACCTGTTTTTGGCGGGCGATTTAACCAGGCATCAACAAAACCTTGATCAGGATGAATTCATTGAAGTGGTTAACATGCCTCTGGACGAAGCGCTGGCTAAGGTAGACCGGGGAGAAATTACGGATGCCAAGACAATTGTAGGTTTGTTGACGGCGCACCGGGTAATTAGTAATGACCTTTAGGCAAATTAAATTAAAACTTTAAAATATCACATAAAAATGGGACAGGTGATGATTTAAATCATCACCTGTCCCATTTTTATGTGATATTTAATTATAGTTCGTATGTAGATATTACCACTTGGTTTTGCTTGATTCGGGCTATCAGCGGACTGCCCGGCGGTCGTTCATTTGTCACGATGAGCGTTTTGTCTGCAATTCTTAATTGGGCTCCAAAAATGGAAAGAGCCACAATACAGGTCGAAGCGTCGCCGCCCGCGCCTGCCTGAATGAATCCAGAGCAGGTACCCATAATCAGTACGTTGCCGCCGGCGACCACTTCGGCACCGGCGTGAACATCGCCCAGCACGGTTATATGACCCGGGTGAGTAATTAACTGACCCGAGCGCAGGGTGCGTTTCACCAGTAATGCAGGGTCGCCGGGCAACGGGCGCTTCAGTGATGCCGGTTCGACTTTGCGGGATTTTTGGGGCCTTCCAGGTGGCCACTGCACGTCCGGATCCGCAATTAAACCGTATTCCGCGCATATAGATTCCAATTCGTTAATCTCAGCCGGCACCAATTTATTAGCCCCGTATAGGATAAACCTAGCACCGGTAAAAAAACCTCTGGAAGATTCCATCTTATATTTTAAACCGGCTTTAAGATCCTCAAACCTTTGCTCGGCGTCAAAAAGAATCACCAAACCCTGCCTGGTTCCCTTGATGTTAACAGCTTCTTTCGGCACAATACCCACATCCAATGTCAGCGATTTACACAAGTTGGGGACATTCATAAGTTGGGACATTTGAGGTGTCCTCTTTTCTTAAATTTCGATAAAATGGATCTATTATCCTGCTTCATTTTATCGTTGATGTCGTTTTGCATAAAATATTAATATTTCGGGGCAACCTTTGTTATTGAGGGTCTAAAACCAATATCGAGAAAAATGTGATACACAGATAAAGTGACGGAGGTGCATTTATGTTTGACCGACCGCTTAAAATATTACTGGTTTCGTCAGAAGTTGCGCCTTTTGCCAAGACGGGCGGGTTGGCGGATGTGGCAGGTTCTTTGCCCAAGGCCTTGGCTACTGCCGGAGGTAATGTTTATGGCGGGAACGATGTGCGGGTAGCAATGCCCCGTTATAAACAAACCGAGGGTGCCAAATACTTGATGGATTTTCCGGTACCGTTTGGCGGTCGCATCGAAACAGCCATTGTTCGCCATGATAGTATTGAAGCCGAGTATCAAGGTGAACAGCGTCAGATTCCGGTATATATGGTTGACAACCACCACTACTTTTTTCGTGACAATATATATATGTATGCAGACGATGCCGAAAGATTTACCTTTTTTTGTCTGGCTCTACTGGAAATGCTGCCGCGCCTTGGTTGGCAACCGGATATTATACATTGCAATGATTGGCAGACCGGACCCATACCGTTTTTTATCAGAACCAAATACACCAAGGATGATTTTTATAACCGCATAGCCACAGTGTTTACGATACACAATTTACAATATCAGGGCATTTTTCCCCCGGATGTGCTAAGTATTTTAGAGGTGCAAGAGGACTATTTTACCTCGGAACAACTAGAATTTTACGGTTCAGTGAGCTACATCAAAATGGGCATTATGTATGCTGACGTTGTAAATACAGTTAGCCGCACTTATGCAGCGGAAATTCAGCACCCGGAATTTGGTGTACGGATGGACGGCCTGCTTAGAAAAAGGTCGGCCGATCTTTATGGTATTATTAATGGAATTAACTATCATGAGTTTAATCCGGATAAGGATCCCCGCATCTTTCGCAACTACAATAGCAATAGTATCGAAAATAAAAAAGATAACAAGTTCGCTCTGCAAAAGGAATTGGGCCTGCCGGTCAGAGAAGTACCCGTCCTAGGATTGGTATCACGCCTGGTGGATCAAAAAGGGCTGGATTTGTTGGCCAAAATTATGGATGAACTGATGGCACTAGATATTCAATTTATTCTTTTGGGTAGCGGTGACTCTTACTATGAAGCGCAATTTAGCAGTTTCAGTCAAACATACCCGGAAAAGATGGTAACCCGAATTGGGTTTAACACTGTACTGGCCCAAAGGATTTATGCCGGCGCAGATGTTTTCTTGATGCCATCACGGTTTGAGCCATGCGGCCTGGGGCAGTTGATTAGCATGCGGTATGGCACTATACCGGTGGCCCGCGCTACCGGCGGGCTGGCCGATACCGTAACTGACTATAACCCGGTCACCGGTTCGGGTAATGGCTTTGTGTTTGCCGAATATAACAGTCGTGCGTTATTGGATGCAATTTACAGAGCTCTAAAATTATACGGGCAAAATCCCGCTGCCTGGCGCCGGTTGGTACGCGCGGCTATGGAAATAGATTATTCCTGGGCCCGATCGGCGGTTGAGTATCTACAACTATACCGTGAAGGCATCAAGAAACTAATGCAATGGACCAGAAGCGCCTGAATAAGGTCAAAAGTTTCAATGTGTTCCAAACGTAACTAAAAAGTGTATCCAGTTGTGACATTAACTATAAAAGAGAGCATTGACGAGTATGGTCGTGTTAATTATAATAATAGACCCTAAACCATCCTGTACAATAGGTATGTTAAATTGTTAAAATATTCGCAATTCGATCTATTAAATTCGATCTATTAAATTCGATCTATCAACCGAGGTGATAAAGTGAATTATCCGGAGAGTACTGGCGGTGGCGAGCATTCGGCGGAAAAAATTCTGCATACCATATTTGAAAACAGCAACGAGGGGTTGCTGGTTATCGGAAAAAGTGGTGTCATTCAACAGGTAAACACCACCCTAGCCGCGACGCTTAAAACATCTCCGAGTAAAATTGTGGGCAGGCAGCTAACCGAAGTGTGTAAACATAACGGGTTGCGCAAACTAATCACGGTGTTAAAAAACGGGATACCCGAGTTCGGCAAGATAGACAGTATCGATGGCCGTAGTTTCCTGGCCGATTATATACCCATCACCAATAACAAACAAATACAAGGGGCATTGGCAAAAATTATTTTCCTTAATCCCGAGCGGGAAACGGAATACGGGAATTCTGACGGGGTTAGTAAAAGAAAACGACATTCCCGGGCTGGATCGACAGTTGTGTATACCGTGGATAACATTATTGGTAACAGTCCCCAGTTAGTTGATTTAAAAGAAACGTTGCTTAAGGTGGCACCGCGCAATTCAAATGTTTTGGTTACCGGGGAGAGCGGTACGGGCAAGGAATTGTTCGCCCAGGCTGTTCATGCTGCCAGTTTGCGGCGTTCGGGGCCATTTATTAAAATAAACTGTGCTGCTATTCCAGATACCTTGTTGGAATCTGAGTTTTTCGGTTACGAAGAAGGCACCTTTACTGGCGGTAAGAAAGGCGGTAAAGTTGGCAAACTGGAACTGGCCAACGGGGGCACTGTATTTCTAGACGAAATTGGCGATATTTCATTCTCCTTACAGGCCAAACTGCTCAGGTTTATCCAGGAAAAGGAGATTCAGAAACTGGGTGCCGGGGAAGCAAAAGTTTCGGATGTCAGAGTTGTTGCGGCGACCAATGTAAATTTGGAGCATCTAGTTAAATATAAAAAGTTTCGCGAGGATTTGTATTATCGCCTGAACGTGGTTAATTTGTGCATTCCGCCGCTCCGCGAAAGGAAGGAAGATATCAGGGAACTGATGCACTGCTTCCTTGATAAATATAACCGGTTATTCGGGCTCCGAGTAACCGCTCTTGATTCTCAAGTAGAGGCCCTGTTTAAAAGGTATTCCTGGCCCGGCAACGTGCGGGAATTGGAAAACACCATTGAACGCGCCTTTAATGTCATTGAGGGTAACATTATTTATAAAGAACACCTACCCTCGCATATAGCCAGCCTTTTGGACGGGGAAATATCAGGTGCGGTGGAAGAAACATTGCACCGGGAAAACGGGCTGTCTTTGCCCCTGAGCGATGGCCAGACCTTGAATGAAATCGTTAATCAAACTGAAAAATTGGTTATTTTACAAGCTCTAAAAAACAGTAAAGGTAACAAGGCCAAAGCAGCCAAACTGCTGGGCATATCAAGACCGGGCTTGTATAAAAAACTGGTTAAGTACAATCTGGCTTAAAAAAAGGTCAATCTTGTAATACAGGCGGTCGCTATCCAATCGTAAATATCGTAAATATCGTAAATATGTAAAACAAGTTTACACATTATGCGCCGCTGGCTTTTGGATATTATGGTTAACAGGTCAACATTTCATTCAAGGGCTTAAAACTACCGTTCGGAGTCCTATATTGACCGTTCGGTAAAAATTATGACTGGTCGCCTGTTTTTTGCATGGGTTAAGTTTAAATCTATTTTCATAATTAAGGAGGGACCACATTGGATTTTAATTTAACCCGGGATCAGGAAATGATTAGGAACGTGGTCAGAGATTTCGCTCAGGAAGTTATTGTCCCTAGAGCGACAGATATCGATCGTTCTAAGGAATTCCCTATGGACATTATTAAAAAGCTGGCCGAAATGGATTTAATGGGCTTACCTTTCCCCGAAGAGTACGGCGGAGCGGGTGCAGACTTTACCAGTTATTGCCTGGCTACCGAAGAAATTACCCGTGCCTGCGCCTCCACCGGTATCACTTATGAAGCTCACGTATCACTGGGCTGCAAACCAATATACCTTTTTGGCACCGAAGAACAGAAGCAAAAATACCTGAATATTTTGTGCCGCGGTCAAGCTATGGGCTCGTTTGGGCTGACTGAGCCCGAGGCTGGCTCTGATGCCGGGGGCACCAAAACAACGGCAGTACTAGAAGGCGATGAGTATGTTATCAACGGTGGTAAGTGTTTCATTACCAACGCCAGTTTCGCCAAGTTTGTTACCATCACAGCCATTACTGATAAAAGCAAAGGTAAAAGAGGCATCAGCGCCATCATTGTCCCCACCGATGCCCCTGGTTTTACCATCAGCTCTAAATACGAAAAACTCGGTCTGAATGGTTCTAATACTACCGAACTATTTTTTGATAATGTTAGGGTGCCCAAGGAAAACCTAGTGGGTAAAGAGGGTCAAGGTTTTAAACAGTTTTTAAAGGTACTTGACGGAGGACGCGTTGCCATCGCCGCTATGGCCGTTGGCATTGCCCAGGCTTCGCTGGATGCGTCATTAAAATACGCCAATGAAAGAGTGCAATTTGGTCGGACGATCTCCAAATTCCAAGCCATCCAGTTTAAGCTGGCCGATATGGCCACCCACGTGGAACTTGCGCGCTTGATGTATCTTAAAGCAGCGTGGCTTGAAGACAACGGCCAGCCTTTTGGTAAGGAAGCGGCGATAGCCAAGTTATTTGCTTCGGAAATTGCCACCAAAGCTGCTCTGGAAGCAATCCAGATTCACGGCGGGTATGGTTACATGAAAGAATTCCCCGTAGAGCGTTATCTCCGGGACGCCAAATTGCTTGAAATTGGGGAAGGCACTTCAGAAGTTAATCGCATGGTAATTGCCCGTCATCTGGGATGTTAAAGACTAGCAAAAATAAAAATTAAAAATATATGGTTATACCGTTAACTCAGTAAATGGTACAGCGTCGTGTCATTCTGAACGAAGTGAAGAATCTAGATCCTTCGCTAACGCTCAGGATGACAGCTCTCCCCAATGGGGATTACTGAGTAAAGTGAGTAATCATGTTAAAATATAATGAAAAACAAATTGAAAATATAAATTATCAGGAGGTGGTTTAAAAATTTTTTATAAGGTATATTCAGAATTTTTAAACTAAGTAGCGCAAAATAAACAGAGAGAAATTTAGGTGGGGTTTGGTATTGATCAGAAGACCAGGCCTCTCATCAATAATTTTTAGCAGACACTATAATTAAAAGCACGAGGACAGGCAGCAGAATAATTTTCGTATAAGGAGGTTGTTTATGAAGGGGCCACAGTTTGAGGTAGGTAAAGTCACCATTGGCCAACTGGTAGATTTAATGGCTGAACAACTGGAAGAGAATATTGCATTGATGTACCCCCAAAGGGGAATTAAGTATAATTATCGGGAGTTTCAGGGTGTTTGCAACAAGGTGGCCAAAGGACTAATGGCTCTGGGTGTACAAAAGGGAGAAAATATATCAGTCTGGGCCAACAATGTGCCCGAATGGATTTACGCCCAGTTTGGTAGTGCTAAAATGGGCGCGGTGTTGGTTACGGTCAATACCAACTACCGCTCCTTTGAGTTGGAGTATTTACTTAAACAGTCCGACTCTACTACTATAATTTTGGTTAACGGAATTCGGGAAAAAGACGAGTACGTCAACATCATGTACGAATTGTGTCCCGAGCTCAATAGCAGTGAGCCCGGCCAACTTAACTGCCCCCGGTTACCCAAACTTAAAAACGTAATCTATATCGGTGAGGAAAAGAAGCCCGGCATGTTCAACTGGGACGACCTGTACGAAATGGGCAGCCAAATTACCGATGAAGAGCTCTTGGCCCGGGAAGCCGCCCTGGATCCGGATGATGTAATCAATATGCAGTATACCTCAGGTACCACGGGGTTCCCCAAAGGCGTTATGCTAACCCACACCAACGTCGTCGGTAATGCTGTCAGTCAGGCTGAATGCCAGAATTTCAGCCCCGATGACTGCCTATGCATTCCAGTACCTTTCTTTCACTGCTTCGGCTGCGTAATGGGCACCCTTTTATGCCTTGTCTCCGGGGCCACTATGGCACCAGTGGAATCATTTAAAGCCAAAACGGTACTGGAGACCGTTCAGGCGTGCGGGGCTACCGCATTGCACGGAGTCCCCACCATGTTTATAGCCGAGTTGGAGGAATTGGAGAAGAACGAGTATGACACATCAACGCTGCGCACAGGTATCATGGCCGGGGCACCTTGTCCGATCGAAGTTATGAAGGCTGTGGTTAACAAACTGGGTGCCAGTGAGATCTGCATCACTTACGGTCAGACTGAATCTTCACCCGGCATTACGATGACCAGGACGGATGATCCCATCGAACTGCGCGTGAGCACCGTAGGGCGGGCGCTGCCAAACGTCGAGGTGAAAATCGTTAATCCCGAAACCGGAGAAGAAGTGGCGGCCGGGGTGCAGGGAGAGCTTTGCACCCGGGGGTATCATGTAATGAAGGGATATTATAACATGCCCGAAGCCACCACCCAGGCTATCGACAGCGATAAATGGCTGCACACCGGGGATCTGGCTATCATGGATGAAAATGGCTATTGTAAGATTACCGGTCGGCTTAAAGACATGATTATTCGCGGTGGGGAAAATATTTACCCCCGAGAAATTGAAGAATTCCTGTATACCAACCCCAAAATTAAGGATATCCAGGTGGTGGGTATTCCAAGCCGTAAGTATGGCGAGGAAGTGGCCGCGTTTATTCAGGTCAAAGCAGGTGAAACAACCACCGAGGATGAGATTAAAGAATTTTGTAAGGGTAAAATCGCCAGGCACAAGATACCGGCCTTTATTTTGTTTGTTGATGAATACCCCAGCACAGCCAGTGGTAAAATCCAAAAATACAAATTACGGGAAATGGCTACCCAAAAATATGGCCGTGAAGAAGATGCCGGGATCGAAACAGCCTAACCGATGTAAATGCACGCGTTTAAAACATGTCAAGAAGAGTTTACAATAAACGATGCAGTATATTTGGATAATACATTATTTTTTGAATACACCAAACTGTCTGAAACATGTGTATATTAGGTGAATAGTGAGAGGCCGGCCACGATTTAAACATGTAATGTGGATCATGTTAACTTGTGGCGGGCTTTTTGCAATATACATATGTCATAAAACGAATATTAGTATGCGAAGGAGGATTTTTAAACAAATGCCAAATATGGTCGATTATGACAAGACTTACGCGGAATTCAAATTTGATGTGCCGGAATATTACAACTTTGCCCGGGATGTGCTGGATAAGTGGGCCCAGGATCCGGACAAGTTAGCCCTGTGGTGGGTTGATGATGCTGACAATCAAGAAAAAAGAACCTTTGCCCAGTTGAATCAACGGTCCCGCCAACTATGCAATGTACTTGCCGAACAGGGTGTTAAAAAGGGCGACACTGTAATTGTAGTATTGCCGAGACTTATTGAATGGTGGGAAATAAATATCGCCTGCCTGCGCATGGGCGCTGTGATTAGCCCGGGCACCACCCAGCTTACCGCCAAGGATTTAAAATATCGTTTTGAATCCGCCGATGCGGTTTGCGTAATCACCGACGCTGACATCGCTCCCAAAGCGGATGAAGTCCGCGCCGAGTGCCCCACTGTTAAGAGCTTTATTATTGTAGGCTCCACCAGAGAAGGTTGGACAAACTACGAAGAGGTCGTTGCTCCGGCTTCAGACCAGTTCGAAACTGTAAACACCAAGAGTGACGATAACGCAATTCTATATTTTACCTCCGGCACCACCGGATACCCGAAAATGACTGTGCATACCCATGCCAGCTATCCCATCGGGCACCTCGTTACCGGTAAATTCTGGCTTGATCTCGGTCCGGACGACCTACACTGGAACTTGTCTGACACCGGTTGGGCCAAAGCGGCCTGGAGCAGTGTTTTCGGACCCTGGAGTTGTGGTGCGGCAATTTTTGTACACCATACCCCCCGGTTTGATGTCAAGAAAACTCTTACCAACCTGGGCAAATACCCGGTTACCACCATGTGTGGCCCGCCCACGGCATACCGTATGTTCGTGCTTGAGGACCTTGCCAAGTACACTTTCCCCTCTTTACGTCACGTTGTGGCGGCCGGTGAGCCTTTGAACCCGGAAATTATTGAAGTTTGGCAAAAAGCTACTGGACTTCAGATTCGCGATGGCTACGGGCAAACTGAATCTGTCTGCCTGGCCGGCACTTTCACGCCCCTTGAGGTACGCGCCGGTTCCATGGGTAAACCCAGTCCGGGCTTTGTCGTAGAAGTTATTGATGATGAAGGCAACATTCTACCCCGGGGTCAGGAAGGCGACATTGCCGTTAAAGTAAAACCTGTCAGGCCCGTAGGTTTGTTCAAAGAATACTGGAAGAATCCTGAAAAGACCGCTTCCACCATTCGTGGCGATTGGTACTGCACCGGTGACCGGGCTATCAAGGACGAAGACGGTTACCTATGGTTTGTAGGCCGGGCCGACGATGTAATTCTGGCTTCCGGTTACCGCATCGGGCCGTTTGAAGTAGAAAGTGCACTTATTGAGCACCCGGCGGTGGCTGAGTCCGCAGTTGTTTCCAGTCCTGACCCGGTGCGCGGTGAGGTAGTTAAGGCGTTTGTTATCTTGGCGCCCGGTTACGAGGGATCTGACGTTCTGGCTAAGGAACTGCAGGACTTTGTTAAGAAAAATACAGCGCCTTACAAATACCCGCGCAAAATTGAGTTTGTCGAGACCCTGCCTAAAACCATCAGCGGTAAAATACGCCGTATCGAACTGCGTGAAGCAGAATGGGCGACCAAATAAACTGGTCTTTAATCAAATTTAATTAAACTTATAGACAGCGGGCATATGCTAGGGCATGTGTCCGCTGTTCGCCTTTCTTCTTCCTTAAAATTTACCTATTGACGATAATGCCCGGATGAAATACCTTAGTAGTAACTGACTGAACGTTCAGTCAGTTACTACTAAGGTATTATAAATCTGTTTACAAGGTGGTGGATGATTATAGATCGTTTTTTGTCCATGTGTGTTTACACATAAAGAACGTGGTGTAATAAAGCCTGTCAATGAGACTGATGGCTGTTGGTTATTATGAACTGGTTTTCTGAACAAACACCAGTCTTGACCGTTATTGTCCCCACCGGTTGTAGTTTTCCTTAACGTTGGTATGTTTCTTGCAAAAAATATTAAAAAAAGTAAGAGGATTGGGATTAACTCCGTCAAAGTATATTTAATAGGTGTAGTTTCCGTTAAGGAGTTGCCCCCGTACCAACTAAAGGGAGGTTTACATTGTGGAATTTAAATTAAACGAAGAACAGGAAATGATTCGTAAAACCGTGCGAGATTTCGCAGAGAAAGAAATTGCTCCCAAAGCCGGCCCCATGGATGAGGCCGAAGAATATGATTACAGCTTGTGGGGTCAGATGGCCGAAATGGGCCTCACCGGTATTCCCTTCTCCGAAGACTATGAAGGTGCGGGCATGGATAATTTGAGCTATGCTATTGGGGTGGAAGAACTCTCCCGGGTTTGCGCCTCCAGTGGCGTCCTTATTTCGGCTCATACTTCTCTGTGCAGTTGGCCGATTTACAATTTTGGTACTGAGGAACAAAAGCAACAATTTTTAGTTCCTTTGGCCAGCGGTGAAAAAATCGGCGCTATGGGCCTCACCGAACCTGCGGCAGGATCCGATGCCGGCGCTACTAAAACCACCGCCGTTCCGGACGGGGAAGAATATGTGCTAAACGGCAGCAAGATATTTATTACCAACGGATATGTGGCTGATATATACGTAATTATAGCTGCCACGGATAAATCCAAAAAACATAAAGGACTATCGGCCTTTATTGTCGAAAAAGGAACCCCGGGCTTTACGTTCGGCAAAAAGGAACATAAGATGGGTATCCGGGCATCGGCCACCTATGAGTTGGTATTTGAAAATTGCCGAATTCCCAAAGCCAATTTGCTGGGTGATGAAGGCATGGGCTTTAAGGTAATCATGATGACTCTAGACGGCGGACGCATCGGTATAGCCTCCCAGGCCCTTGGCATTGCTCAGGGCGCTTACGAGGAAGCCCTAAAATACAGCAAAATAAGGGAACAGTTTGGCAAACCCATCAATTCCAACCAAGGCATCCAATGGATGTTGGCCGATATGGCTACCCGTATCGAAGCAGCCCGCTTGCTGGTTTATCAGGCCGCCTACCTTAAAGACAGCAAACAGCCCTACAGCAAGGAAGCAGCTATGGCTAAATTGTACGCCTCCGAGTGTGCCATGTGGGTTACCACCAAGGCCGTACAAATTTTCGGCGGCTACGGTTACACCAGGGAATATCCGGTGGAGCGTATGATGCGCGACGCCAAAATAACTGAGATTTACGAGGGTACCAGCGAGGTCATGCGTATGGTAGTTGCGGCCAATATTTTAAAGTAGTACCAATAACCACATTACTTACTGCAAAGGGGGATAAGAATGAAGATTCTGGTCTGCATGAAACAAACTTTTGATACCGAAGCCAAAATTGCCTTTGACGGCGACGGCAAAATTGACAACAAAGGGGTAACCATGATTATGAACCCCTACGATGAATATGCCGTGGAAGAGGCGTTGCGTATCAAAGAAAGCGGTGAAGGTGAAGTAACCGTAATCTGCGCTGGCGGCCCAAAAGCTCAGGACGCCCTGCGCCAAGCCTTGGCTATGGGTGCCGACAAAGCCGTGTTGTTGGAAACCGGTGAAGTTGATATGGACGAGTACGCTACCGCCATTGTACTGGCCAAAGCCATCGGCGAGCTGGAATATGACGTTATACTGGGTGGTTTTAGAGCTATTGACGATGGCTCGGCCCAGGTCATGAGCAGAGTGGCGGAAGTATTAAACGTTCCGGTAGTTAACGTAATTACCAAGCTCGAAATAGCAGGCGATAAAGCCGTTGCCACCCGCGAAATCGAAGGTGGCAGCGAGGTGGTTGAAGTGGCTCTGCCAGCTGTGTTTACTGCGCAAAAGGGCCTGAACGAGCCTCGTTACCCGTCCATGAAGGGGATTATGAAAGCCAAGAAAAAGCCTATGGATAAAAAATCCGTATCCGACCTCGGGGTTGAAGTGGCACCCAAGGTCAAAGCGATTTCCTTCTCGTTGCCTGAACCGCGTCAGGCCGGTAAAGTTGTCCCGGGCGAACCCGCTGAAGCCGCTCGCGAATTGGCCCGGTTGCTGCGCGAAGAGGCAAAAGTTATTTAGCAAATTAACAGATTAAGGAGGGAAACAGAAATGGCCAAAGGAATTTGGATTTTTGCCGAACAGCGCGAAGGTCAGGTTAAAAAAGTTGCGTTTGAACTATTAAGTGAAGGACGTAAAATAGCCGATCAACTGGGAGAAGAATTGGCAGCCGTTTTAGTGGGCAAAGATGTTGCCGGCCTGGTTGAGGCCCTTGGTGAATACGGTGCCGATAAAGTATACCTGGTAGAAGCCGACGCTCTGGAGAACTACACCACTGACGGTTACACAAAAGTTGTAGCCGATCTGGTTAAACAATATGAACCCAGTGCACTGCTCCTTGGTTGCACTGTTACCGGACGCGATCTGGCCGCCGGTTTGGCCCAGCGTTTGGAAACCGGGTTAATGACTGACTGCACCAGTATGGAACTGGCCGACGGACAACTGGTGTTTACCAGGCCGGTTTACGCCGGTAAGGCTTTTGTTAAGGCCTCCTGCCCGGATGCTCGTCCAGCAATGGCCACTATCCGCCCCAATACATTTGCTCCCGTGGCAGGGGCTAAGACCCCGGAAGTGGTTAAAGTTACCCCTGACACCGGTGACATTCGCCAGGTAGTTAAAGACATCGTGCGCCAAATTTCCACCCGCCCGGAACTGACCGAAGCCGACATCATCGTTAGCGGAGGCCGCGGCATGAAGGCGCCCGAGAACTTTAAAGCACTGGAAGAACTGTCCGACGTACTTGGTGCCGCAGTAGGCGCATCCCGTGCGGCAGTAGACGCGGGTTGGATATCCCATAGCTTCCAGGTCGGCCAGACCGGTAAAACTGTATCACCGGTTCTGTACATCGCCTGTGGCATCTCCGGAGCTATTCAGCACCTGGCCGGTATGAGTTCCGCCAAGTGCATCGTAGCCATTAACAAAGACGAGGAAGCCAATATTTTCAAAGTAGCCGATTACGGTATCGTGGGCGACATATTTGAAGTGGTGCCCGTGCTGACCGAAGAACTGAAAAAGATTATGGCCTAGCACATAAACAATAAAATTTTTAAGACCCAAGACCGGTGTTTTTAATCAAAGCCCCGGTAGTATCAGCAAAATTGCACAAGCCGGCAGGTAAACGCCTGCCGGCTTGTGGCACTGCATTCCGCTCAGCAGGTGCGGTTGTAGTAATTAGATGCAGGTTACCTGACTAAATGCCAAGGAGGTTATTTTTTTGCGTGAGGCAGTAATAGTTGGATCAGTTCGCACAGCGGTCGGCAAATACGGCGGTTCCCTGACATCAATAGCTCCAGCCGACACAGGAGCCGCAGTCATAATAGAGGCCCTGCGCCGGGCCGGTGTAGAGCCCGGTCAGGTAGACGAAGTAATTATGGGCAATGTACTGCAAGCCGGCCTGGGACAAAACCCCGCCCGCCAGGCGTCAGTTAAAGCCGGTATCCCATACGAAGTACCGTCCTGGACATTGAACAAAGTTTGCGGCTCGGGTCTGAAAACAGTAGGCTTGGCAGCGCAACTAATCAGTGCCGGCGAAGCCGATGTCATTGTGGCCGGAGGCATGGAGAACATGTCGGCCGCTCCCTACCTGCTGGATAAAAGCCGTTGGGGATACCGTATGGGTGACGGTAAACTGGTAGATGCTATGATTAAAGACGGGCTGTGGTGCGCCTTCAATGACGTACATATGGGTATTACGGCGGAAAATATCGCCGCCAAATACGGCATAACCAGAGAAGACCAGGATATTTTTTCGGCCGGCAGCCAGGCCAAGGCGATAGCTGCTATTGACGAAGGACGCTTTAAAGATGAAATTCTGCCGGTGGCTATGCCAGCAAAAAAAGGAGCACCGGTATTTTTCGATACCGATGAATTCCCCCGTCGCGGTACCACCGCCGAAGGGCTAGCCAAACTTAAGCCGGCTTTCAAAAAAGACGGCACTGTCACGGCCGGTAACGCTTCAGGTTTAAATGACGGCGCAGGGGCAGTAGTGGTAATGTCTGCGGAAAAAGCACGGGAACTTGGGCTGACGCCGCTATTTGTCATTCGTGCCGCCGCATCGGCCGGTGTTGACCCCGCGTATATGGGACTGGGGCCCATTCCGGCCAGTAAGAAAGCCCTGGCTAAAGCCGGTTTAACTATCGCCGACATGGGTCTTATCGAAGCCAACGAAGCTTTTGCGGCCCAGGCGCTGGCCGTAACACGGGAACTTGAGATGCCACTCGAGATAACCAATGTCAACGGTGGAGCCGTAGCTATCGGGCACCCTATCGGCTGCAGCGGAACCCGGATCCTAGTTACCTTACTTTATGAAATGAAAAGACGGGGCGTAAAATATGGTCTGGCCACACTGTGCATCGGCGGCGGTCAGGGAACAGCCATGGTAGTTGAAAACGTTTAACTTATAGAAAAAATCATGTCTGGGAGGTTCATCGTGGAAATTAAAAAAGCAATGGTTATCGGGGCCGGGCAAATGGGTTCCGGCATCGCTCAGGTTGCCGCTATGGCGGGATGTGAAGTGGTATTAAACGACATTAAGGACGAATTCGTCCAGCGGGGCCTAGGCATTATTGACAAGAACCTAAGCCGCGACGTCAGCAAAGGACGCCTTGATGAAGTCGGCAAAGCCGCTATTTTAGGCCGCATTAAACCGTCTGTGTCTTTAAAGGACGCAGCTGACGTGGACATCGTCATTGAGGCAGCCATTGAGAACATGGAAATCAAAGGCAATATATTCCGTGAGTTGGATAGTATTACCCCGGCGCACGCCATCCTGTCAAGTAACACCTCCTCACTACCGATCACTGAAATAGCCGCGGTGACAAAACGCCCGGAAAAAGTGATTGGCATGCACTTCATGAATCCCGTGCCGGTGATGAAACTGGTGGAAATTATTCGCGGACTGGCCACCGACGACGATACTTACAATGCGGTTAAAGAACTTAGCGAGCGCATGAATAAAGTACCCGTTGAGGTTAACGACGCGCCGGGCTTTGTAAGCAATCGCGTGTTGCTGCCCATGATTAACGAAGCTGTATACTGTGTATACGAGGGGGTTGCTACTCCCGAAGCGGTGGACCAGATAATGAAATTGGGTATGAACCATCCCATGGGTCCGCTTGCCCTGGCAGACTTAATTGGTCTGGATACCTGTCTGTACATTATGGAAGTGCTGCACAAGGGTCTTGGCGACAGTAAATACCGTCCCTGCCCGCTGCTGCGCAAATATGTAGCTGCCGGCTGGCTAGGTCGGAAAACCGGGCGTGGATTTTACGTGTACGATAAATAGCAGCACAGGGAATAATAAAAGGGGACATATGTCCCCTTTTGTCCCAATTTAGAGGAGGGATGCTTCAAATGACATGGAACAATATACTACTTGAAAAAGACGGCCCCGTCGCCGTACTAACCATTAACCGGCCCAAAGTGCTAAACGCCCTGAATGAAGAGACTTTAACCGAGCTGGGCCAGGCTATCGAACAGTTGGGCAATGACAGCGAGGTGCGGGTAGTAATTCTCACCGGCGCCGGTGAAAAAGCTTTTGTAGCCGGTGCGGACATCGCGCACATGCAAAAGTTAACCCCATTGGAGGCCAGGGGGTTTGCCCGTTTAGGCCAGAAGACCTTCAGCAGCATTGAAAATTTGTCTAAACCCGTAATTGCAGCGATTAACGGTTTCGCCCTGGGCGGGGGCTGCGAACTGGCTATGGCCTGTGATATTCGCGTGGCTTCGGAAAACGCCAAACTGGGCCAGCCCGAAGTAGGCCTGGGTCTAATTGCCGGTTTTGGCGGTACCCAGCGTCTGACCAGACTGGTGAACCCCGGCCTGGCCAAGGAAATTTTGTTTACTGCCGATATTTACGATGCAGCAACAGCCCAGCGTATCGGTTTGGTTAATCACGTGGTTCCCGCTGCTGATTTACTCAGTTTTTGTAAAAAAATGGCGGGCCGGATAGCTGCCAAGGGTCCGGTGGCTGTACAGTTGACCAAAGAAGCGATCAATGACGGTCTGGAAATGGACCTGGAAAAAGCATTTGTCCACGAGGCTGACCTATTCGGAGTGGTATTTTCCACGACCGACCGGGATGAGGGCATTGCCGCATTCCTGGAAAAGAGGAAGGCGGACTTTGCGGGCAAATAACCCTATATCCTTTCCGCAGCGGTCATTATGACCGCTTTTTTTTATTATTTATCGCCAATATATAAAAGAGAAACTTGTTCTCACCAATTTTTTCAATTAACGCCCTATAAGTAAAAGTTTCCGGTTCAATTGCATCAATGATGATATTATTGCTATTTTTCCCCTGCTCAACTGCTAATCCTGCTAAATCATCAACGTATATTGGCTGTAAACGATAATCCCCTTTTCCAAAAACCGCTACCACCGGGAAATTCTTAATAACCCAAGCAATGTTGTTAACCTGCTTATGGCCGCGTCAAGCCCGTCCGCTAGCAGCGGGGATAGTAGTTGCACCTGCTGGGCGGCAATCTCTTCGGCTTTTTGTTGCCCAGAATTGACTATGAGTGATGTCGAATAATTACATATCCAAACAGATGATACGAAAGGGTAAGATTACGGGATGTTAGCCAGCTTAAGTATCTGCCCCATGGAGGTAACTGAGCATGTCCGAAAGTAACACTATCAAGAATCGGCTCCGGTTGGTAACCATTAGTTTAACTATTGTGCTTGTTGTTTTATTCTTGGCGAGGTGCTTATACATTAATGAAAAAAAAGATTCGCCTGTAATTAAAGTGGCCACTGAAGCTCAGTTACAGGATTATCTGTTTGAAAAGATACCGGGACTGAAAAGGGCCGAATGCGCAGGCCGGGTCAGTTATCCTGCTTTAACATTTGATGTTCCCGAACAGGACAGAGATATCCGTTTGGAAAAAGTCTGGTATTCCAATGAACTTGTTTATGTGGTCTATTCCCTAGGCAACTTAGTCCCAGACGAAACCAACACGACACTTCGCTGGGTCAATGACGAGGATATGGACGTGATGAACCATACGAAAGATATGGATATCGGTGAAGGGGCGCTGTATGATAACCGTTTTTATAGTACCTTCATATTTGACAATGTCAAGGAAAGTCGCCAACCAAGTAACGAAAAAACCGAGCTAAACCTGGAGCTAGACGTTACACTAAACAAAGATGAAAAACAAACAAAAATAGAGAAAATCCCGTTTTCGGTTAGTTATGACCCTGCCTGGGATGAACCTATTTATCTTTCAGTAGACGAGGAACTACCATTACTTGAAGGGGTAATTAAGCTTAGGGGACTGGAACTGGCACCTACCGAAAGTTACCTGTATCTGGACTTTGACCACCCGGATGGAAAACAGATTTACCACTTTATCGGGTATGTAACTAATGTAAATAATGACAGCCGGCGTATCTGGATTCCGCTGGAGTCAGGTGGCGATAAAGGCGAGATACAGGGCAAAATTCGATGCAATGGATACCGTACCCCACAAATTTAACCTTGAAATTGAGAGAGCTGTCCTGGTGGGCGATGAAAAATTTGATTTTACCATAGACGCCACGAAGTACCGTTACGAAGATGGAATGGATGTGAAAAGACAAAATCTAAACCGGCCCATCATAACCATGGTCAACACTGATATCAGCCTGGAGGAAATCGTTTGGGATGAACGCGGGATTAGATTTGAACTTCTCTATAAACAGAAAAAAGGTTTAAAACCCCCGTATGCCGTGCTGACCGCGGGTATCATTTCTGATTCAAAAGGACGGGGTTACTCTGTTATAGATATCCGGCCCAGGGAAGAAGCCAAGCGGTACTGGGAAAGGGAAAAATTTGAAAATTGGCCTTTCCCTAATCTAGTAACGGCATATAATGAAAAAGGAGAGCCCGCCAAGTATGGACAGCGCGGAGTAGGACCGGGTGACCGAATGGGCATGTTTCTGGATCGCGAGTTCGCCGAGCAATCGGAAACCATCCATGTAGAGGTGGAAAATCTGGCCTACCTGCTGGTTGGAGAATGGAAGAATGACGTACAGCCAAATTGTACAGCAACTCCCAAATAGGATATAATAGATTGTTTAGTGAGGGAGATTTGTATGGTCAGTCTCTGGAAGAGTAAACAACCGTTTCTAACCTTGCGAATTCTGCTTACCATTACGACTATATTATTTGCAGTTAGGAACATTCTCAGCCCGTCTTTCGGTCTTAACGGTATATTGATGATGTTTTCTTTAGGTTTATTATTTGCTGTGCTAGGCATTGAAATGATAGCAACAAATAAAAGGTATTTTATCTGGGTTATTCTAACTTCAGTATTTATAATAAGTGTAGGAGTATTTACCCTTAGGTTATATCTAATATCCTAATTTGTGTTCCAACCGTTTTAGTGCCCGGAAGTTGATGGTGTTGCCTGTCTAGAAGCTGCCATATATTATGTCCACATCATAGTACACTGAAGAGGCCCTCTTTTGGGTGTGCAACTTGTCTATTTAACAAAAGCTTGGAACTTAGGGATAACGTTCCCTCACTGACCCCGGACAAGTCCTGTTTGGCCATCTCCAGTATATCCAGTCGCCGCCTCTGGTAAAGAAAAATTAACATCAATGTAGCTCCCACCGCACCGGCATGGTGCCCAGGTTAGCTCCTGCAGCGGCAATTTCCAGACCGCGGGGCAAAAGCAGATAGCTAAACAGTAAGGTAGCCACAACCATCATTACTTGGTCGACCACTTGTGAGTACGCCACCACCTGCATATCCCGAAACCCTTGAAAAAGACCCCGATAAGCTGCTGTCACCGCGGCAAAAAATATTACCGGTGCTATTACCTGCATTCCCAGATAAGTCTCGGGAATAGCAACCAAACCAATCTTTATTAACCACTCTGCACTTGCAAAAAGCAGGAAGGAAAAAGTCAGCCCTAACAGAAGCATCGCAGCCCGTGCCACCCTAAAGGTACGTAACGCATCACAGTATTGGCCAAGTACTATTTTTTCTGATATTATGCTGGCCAAAGCCACCGGTATTCCCGCCGTAGAAAGAGTAAAAAAAAGGTAGTAAATCTGATTGGGCAGAACATAAAAAGCCATTCCCTCGGCACCCAGCATGCGAGCCAAGGGTATCCGGTAAAGGGCCCCCAAAATCCTGATTATTATAAACGCCACCGTCAGGGTGATGACACCCTGCAACACGGTTTTGCTAACAAAATTTTAAACTTACCATATTCCCAGCGGAGCTTTATCTGTTTTTATTTATATTGTTATACAGCAATATTTTTCATTGCCATAAGCTGGATGTCGTGATTAATACTTTCACTAACCTTGCGTAATGAATCCATTGTAATTGATAACAGTTTTGCATAATTGTCCGGCCTAACAAAACTTGCTTTAGCCGCCAAAAACTCAGCATCTGTTAAAACATATTGAGGTTCAATATCATTTAAAGTCATTGCAAGCGCCCTGGCCTTACATATTTCACACTTACAGTACCCATAATCCTCAATTAGCTTTTCCATTATTTCTTTAACTGCTATTTCTACATAATTAACGACCATAATAGAGACCTCTTTTCTGAATAATTGTTTATTATTAAAAAAGAAAACGGCCATGTAACCATAGGCCGCTTAATAATCCATTAGTTCATTATATAAGCAACCTGGCAGCCATAGCTTAAAAGCTTTAGGCCCATAGCTTTGCGTCCCGGTCTTTCGACCGGTTTGCCCGATTTTTTTACTTAAACAGTTCATATTAATCTGTTAAGAAGGAGCTATTGTATTTCGGCTTCCAAGTATTATCTTTCTTCATCGAATAAAGATTTTAAACTTTATTCGACATTTTCCTATAATATTCCTCCTAAAAGATTTGCATTAAGTTACTAAATTAGTTTAAGCAATTTTGCCAGTTTGGGTCTACCTTTAACAATATATATTTAACCTTATAATTTATCCAGAGTTGAATAAATTTTTTGCTGTACAGTACAAAGATACTGTGAAACAATTAGACTTTTAATCTCCGTAGATATACGGAGTTTTTCTCTTTAAGGAGGTGATGCCAATATATTGTAAGTTATATTTATAGGCTGCATTAAATGAATAGCCTACAAGATGGCACGTCATCGAAAAGCCCGCATTTCCCTTGGATAAAGGATATACGGGCTTTACAATTTAATGAACAGCATTTTAAACTAAACACATCATTCAGAAAGAAATTAATTTTATTGATACCCTGGGCTAAGTAAGCTGTTCTGGTAAATAATAGGAAAGTGCACCTCAACCGCAAGTCTCGCATCGTGTACAGTGTATCTCGGCGGATGATGAATTAAATTAACTATGGCCATAATGACTTCGGTTATCTAACAGTCGTTCTCTTAGCTTTAGCAATTTTTTTTTGTTTTTACGTAGGCTTTTATTACGGTAGTTATAAACTCCGTATGCTCTGGCCCCAAATCCCATATTGAGTGAATCAATTGTGTTAATTCAGTTGGTATATCGCTTTTTATTAAAAACAATTTATATGCTTCAGTATCGAGCGCGGCGGCTATCTTTTGCACCAAATCGACAGATGGGTTTTTTTGTCCTCTTTCTAGATATCCCAGATACGCGGGTGTAAATCCGGCCAGTAAGGCCATATCCTTTTGGGAAACCCCTTTCGACTCCCTGATATAACGAATATTTTTACCAAGTATTGCTTTTAACATTTTTCAAAAACCTCAACTTCATTAAATAAATGTATACTAACAGTTTATATTTATTGATTAATGTATCCACATAGTTGTATAATATTGTTGTTGTTTTTTGTCATATTTTTAAACAATCTGTTTCTATAGGGCAAACTACTTCGAAAGAGTAGGGCGCAAAGCCATGGGTCTAAGGCACTTTTTGTGCATGATCGCCAGGCTGCGGGGGAAACAGTGTTTTTTATTTTCCTACCACACCCCCTTTCGATGTCAAAGAATGCCTTGAATTTAATGGGGGTACAGTTAAGTTGCGCATTGAGAAACTTGTCGGCATCATATTAAGTGGGGTTAGCGATGACTTATATACACATTCATGTAATGTTTGTAGTATATCCATAAAAATTGCCCAACATGCCGGTTTAAGCCAACAAAAGATTAAAACACTGGGTTACGGGGCTTTGCTACATGATATAGGGAAAAGTTGTATTGACGAAAGAACACTTAACAAGACTGACAGATTAACTGACAGTGAATTTCGTTTAATTAAGACCCATACGACTCTGGGGAAAAAAATGCTCGAACATATTGAGGGAGTAGGGAAGTACCTACCCCTTATACTGTATCATCATGAACGATGGGACGGTCAAGGTTATGAGGGGCTATCCGGCGATGGAATACCGGAGCTGGCGAGTATTATAACAATTGCTGATGCTTTTGACGCGATGACCAGTCTCAGGTCATATCAAAAGAAAAAGACAATGTTTGATGCTCTCACTGAATTAAACCTAAACAAAGGTACCCAGTTTGCTCCCCAGTTTGTTGAAGCTTTTGAGGATTATTTGATGATACATATGAAAGGTTCGATTTTGCCCCATAGTAAAATTAAAAAGTTTCAGGTTTTTAATGTCCCGCTTTGAAAAGAGGGTATGCGATATGAATAGTATCATCGAAGACCGGGGGAGTAGAAAAGCGGACATAAACATACGTTTTTCCGATTTTGATCTTCCACCGATGCAGGACGTTTTACTTATTGGCAGGCGCGCTGCCATAGGCCCGGAAGCTGTGCGAAGAATGGTTGATGCTCTCGCACCCGGTCAGTATGAGGTAATAGAAATGGAAAATGGACACATAGAGGCTATAGCTGTAAAGGTCGAGCTATTTAACTGGGTAAAGCGTGAAAGGCTTGTTGATATGATATTGGAAGAAGTGAATATGTTTACTTGTGAGAAGTCCCTTATAAAGGCCAAACTCAGCATTACCATTTCAATTACCAGGGAAGTTGATATTTAAATGTTTGAGGTACAGGACATAATGTCAAGCCCTGTTCACACCATCAGCACTGAAAAAAGTGTTTTTCAGGCGGCCAGCTACATGAAAAAACTCGGGTTTGGTGGGCTGCCTGTCATTGATAATGAAAAACTGGTCGGGATTATAACGTCAAGTGATATTTACTTCAGTCACCCTAACCGACTTGTTGCAGATTCAATGACTAAAAAAGTAATTTACTGCTCACCTGCTGATATCATTTGGGATGTGGTTACCCAAATGACTAAGTATAACATCAAAAGGCTTCCTGTGGTCAATAAAGGTCACCTAGTCGGATTGTTAACAAAGTCAATCGTTACAAAATATATGGGAAATCAGTATGACCCGTTAACTAGCATACATAATTCCATTTACATTTACCAGTTGGCCAACAGGTTGATAACAGAAGGTCATGAAATTTCAGTGATACTGTTTGATATCAATAACTTTGGCCACATAAACAAGGAATATGGCCACGTTTATGGGGATAAATGCATAAAAAACATTGCGGAGATTATATCAAAGCATATAAATAATGATTGCGACTTTTTGTGTCGGTATGGCGGGGATGAATTTGTAATTGTGTCATTAAGAAAAGTAAATGACGCAAGTAAGTTGGTACAAAGCGTTGTTGCGGCGGTAAAAAAAGAGAGTATTGAGATGGGCAAGCCACTTTCCATTTCAGCTGGAGTTTGTGGCGGTCAAAGAAAACACGCGCGAAAAAGCGCTAATAAAGTAATTGAGAATCTCATCAATAAGGCCAGTCTTGCTTCAACAAAAGCAAAAAGGATAGGTAAGGAATACTTGTTATGCGTTGATTCGTAATCATAGTTTTGTCATTAAAATGTAGTGATTTATTTAATGCAGCTTATACCAGTGCTTGTCGCTTACGGGTTGATGATTACTTTTTAGGGTTAAACACCGCTGATTAACAATTGGGGTAGTACCAGCGTCGATGGTGACACGACGCTGGTACTACCCCAATTTAAATATACCATGGGAAATTACTTATTGGATAAATTAACTTCAGTTATTGACCAGTGTTATCTAAAGCGTCCTACCGGTATATTGCGGGGGTTCAACCCCAAACCAGTGCTTATAAATCCGGGCAAATTCACCGCTTTCTTTTAACTTGGCCAAAGCATCATTAACGAAGTCCGGCAGTTGAGAATTATTTTTGGGAAAAGCGATAGCGATTGGTTGATTGATTATTGTATCGCCGACAATTTTAATATTTTTGTTACCCTCCCGGATGTAATATGCCGTGCCGGGAAAATCAGATATTATCGCGTCCAAAGCTCCATCCTTTAATGCTTGAAAAGCTTCATCCATAGATTCGTACCCGACAACCTTGACATCGGGTAGCTTGATGACTTCATCATAAGCCACTGTTCCAGTGCGTACGCCAATTATTTTACCTTCCAGGTCATTAAAACTGCTGATATCTTGGTTATCCGAACGCACAGTCACACATTGGCCGTATAAAAAGTATGGAACTGAAAAATGAAAAATTTGCTGTCTCATTTCCGTAACGGTGATAGCTGAAATAGCGCCATCAATTTGAGCCTCTTTTAAAGCCGGGAAAAGCTCTGGAAATTCCATTTTCTTGATTTCAATGTCTATATTGGCCTCTTCACTAATGGCATTGAGCAGAACGCAAAGCTTCTCTGAAGTAGTTATAGCAAATCTAAAAACTAAGATTAAGTAAAAATGCATTAAAGCCGTTTAATTTTCAATCAAAAAATGCAAGATGGCATCCTCGGGTAAAATAGAACGTATAAACGCAATATCATTATCATCCACACCAGCGGCATGAAACTCTGTTCCGTAATGTTCCGTGGAAAAAATTATTTTACCGGTTATTGCAAAATGCGCCTGGCGGTGTCTCATTTCACCACCCCCTGTTAATTGCTGATTTCAATTATATTGATGGTATCAGTCTGTAAGTATTATCGTTTCCCAAAGTAATATTTGCCGCTCATTTCCATATTGATCACCACTGGTATGCAGCACTCCTGTCCCGGGACCGTTTTCTCAATAGGAATGCTACCAGTATTTATTATTTTGTAACCCCGCCCTCAGCAGGGTAGAAACTGATCCATGAGCGCCCGCCGTCGTGGTGGCGAGCAACTGGTTGGCTTTTCGGCAAAAGCAGTTTATTTTGCGCCGGGTAAATTAATTTGCATGGCCGTTAAACAAATAATCTCTACCCCTTGATATGACTTAACTATCTACTTTAACGACGAAATTGCCTATCGCCAGGTTCCTAAAAGTTCGCAATTTAAGGCTTTTTCCCCCTACCGTGGGGAATATTTCAAGAGCCATGATAACTGGCTCTGCCTATAAGACCTGGCAATATTAGTAGCAGCTTGTTACTAATTTGTAGTAAAATTTTTCTATGGCGGGCTAAAAATATCACACAGCCGGGATGTATTAATATAAACTTAGTGTTAGTGTAAAAGTAAGTATTCCTTATTCGGGGGTATACCATTTGGAAGCTGTTATATCCTTCTTTAGCTATAAAAATGGCGGGGCGGGTTTAGGAATAGTGGTTTTGTATTGGGTTTTATGGGAATTTTTTTACGCCAAGTGCAGAAGTAAATTTGATAATCAATGGATTAAAGTCGGTATCCCTGCTTTTCTTTCGTATTTGGGCTCTTCCATGATATGTTTTCTTATATCTCCGATAAAAAAGAGTCGGAAATGATTAAAGACCTCTTCAATTGGGGTCTTTTATTATGCACTAACAGGAACATCTTAGGTGATAATTGAGTCTTTAATATAAATGGACCCGGGAACTAAGATTAACAAAGGGATTATCAGACTTGAACCGTCTGACCTATGACATTGGCAGCGGTGAGCTTACCCGGTCGGATTTATACTTGCAGCGGGAGGTGGTTTTTGGCACCCTGTCCTGGGATATGGTGCTGGGCAAGGTGGAGACAAAGGACAATTCATTCATTGTGGAGTTTAATGTAGCCGAAGATCAGGTTCTGGCCGGCGGACTCAGAATACCGCTTACTTCAGTTAGTTATAATGACGGAAGGCTTTCCATGCGAATTTATAACGTAACTGCGGATAAAACAGAAATTAGTAATCCCGGTAGTTGTCCTGTTGAAGCAATCAATATTGAACTAATAGCCGCCGATGTCCCCATTGATAATATTAACCTGTTCAAAAAGTCATTCCCCTACGGTGGAGAGTTACAAGGGGACATTGACCTCCAGGTTCCGTCAGTCCGCCTGGATATGAAGCTGCGGGATAAGGTAGCATATAATACAGATTTCGCTATGGAAAATCAGGAAATGACAATAAAATATATTGTTGGCTTTAAACCAATAGAGCAAGCCAAGGGAAACCTATACGAATTGGATGATGAAAAGCTCCAAGGTTTAAGCCCGGATATTGGAGGTGGGGAAGATGAAGAAAAATTATTTGATTCTACTGAGTTTGCTCCTGTTATTTTTTTTGATAGTAGGATGTTCAACAAAAGAGGAACAGTTTGATGATAAAAATATTATTTTTAGCGTTATAAATATACAATCAGAAGAGGAGTTCAAATCCTATACCATAAAACTAACAAATAAAACCGGATTTGAGTTAACCCATCTTATGCTTAATTTAAGCTATCCAATAAAAACATCAAATGGAACAAAAAATAATCCTTTTATGGTTGAAGGAAAGGCAGATAATTTAACAAGACCAGTAAACCTTAAAACAGAAGAATCTATACAATTCTCAATTTATGCCCCTGTTAAAGAAGTATTTTCAGATACTGATTTACTTGATTTTGAAAACCCAAGTATTGAGTTAAAAGGTTATGTTAAAGAAGGAAACAAGGAAATTCCATTTAAAATGGCAGGTGGATTAAAAGTTTTTGTTAAAAAATATTTTTAAAAATGATTTAGTAATCGTTAAAACAAATTGATATTAGCAACGATGGACATTTTCACCTTGATTGCATAGTAAAGGGATGAGACGCAAATGAGCACTGAAGCGGTAATAACTATAAAAGATCTAAAAATGAGTTATGGCCCCAAACAGGTACTCAAGGGAATTAATTTGGAGATATATAGAGGCCAGGTTATTGGTTACATTGGACCCAATGGGGCGGGAAAGAGCACCACGGTTAAAATCCTGCTCGGGCTGGTAGACGGTTACAGTGGTGCAATCAGTATCCTTGGGGAAGACATTGACAAAGGCGGCGTGGCATATAAGAGGAAAATAGGCTACGTCCCCGAGACGGTGGAGATCTATGATAACCTGACCGCATACGAGTATCTTACATTTATTGGAGAAGTTTACGGGCTGGATTTAAAGCAGGTAGATGATAAGGCTAAAAAGCTGATGTCTTTGCTTGGCATAGAAGAAGTCTACCACTCCAGAATATCTTCCTACTCCAAAGGGATGAAACAAAAGCTATTAATTATTTCCAGTGTAATCCATAATCCGGATATTTTGTTTTTGGATGAACCATTAAGCGGCCTGGATGCAAACAGCGTAATGATTGTCAAGGAGATCCTGGCGGAACTGGTGGCTTTGGGGAAGACTATATTTTATTCGTCGCACATTATGGATGTTGTGGAGAAGATCAGCAGCAGAATAATATTAATAAATGACGGGCAAATCGTTGCCGACGGCAGCTTTGTCGAGCTCAAGGAAAAGAGCAAGCAGGGCTCATTGGAGCAAATTTTCAACCAGTTAACCGGTTTTAACAAACACAAAGAGATTGCGCATGAATTTATTACCGAATTGCAAGGAGTTTAGTGATGCCAGAATTCAGCGTGCTAAAAATTATTGATTTGTTTAGCTTCTTTTACCGGGTAATGGGAGTTAATTATGCAGTAATGAGACAGATATTACAAATAAAATTGTTGATGGACCGGAGAAGAGTGCCCGCCGTGTTGGCTAGTTCCGGGCATAAAAATGAAGCAAACGCTTTCAATAAATCTTTATTAACCTATGGATTCATCGGTATTATCTTTGTGATTTTTATTTTCCTGCCCCTACCCCTGTTTATTAAAATGAATTTAACAATGGGCATGATTATATTTATGGTGGCCATGACTATGGTGGCAGAATTTTCGACGGTATTACTGGATACAAAAGATAAGACGATCTTATTATCCAAACCTATAGATTCCAGGACTGTTAATGCCGCTAAAATGACGCATATCATCATTAACTTATTGACTATTATTGTTGTTATGGCCGGGCCTTCTCTAGTAGTCGGGCTTTTTGTGCATGGTTTTTTGTTTTTTGTGTTATTATTTGGTGAATTGCTGCTTGTTTCGGGATTTATTCTTTTCTTGACATCCTTTTTTTATTTTTTCATGCTGTTGTTTTTTGATGGTGATAGACTTAGAGATGTCATAAATTACTTTCAAGTTGTCTTTTCACTGGTGATGATGGTTGGATACCAGTTTATTGGTCGCATATATAGTTTTGTAGATTATGATTTTGTTTTTGTCATTAAATGGTGGATGTACCTGCTTCCTTCCGCCTGGTTTGCGGCACCTTTTAGTTTGGTTTTGGAGAGCAAGGTTGATGACCATTTGGTTTACTTAAGTTTGCTTGGGTTGTTGGTGCCTGTTTTGCTTTGGGTACTATATTTCAAGTTTGCCACCGGATACTTTGAAAAAAATCTATACAAGCTGGACCGGGCCGCGACGCGAAAGCGTAAAACACTGGAAAGTAGAGCATTAAAATATAAAAAACTGTACTCTTATATCATGCCCGATACGAGCGAAAACATCTTTTGCAGATTTGCTCAAAACATGATTTCCAGCGAAAGGAGTTTAAAGCTGCGGCTATTTCCCAATCTTGGGCTGGCAGCGTTCCTACCTCTCATTATGTTAATTAACCTGCTGGTGGGAACTGATTCGGTGAATCAGTCACTATCATATATTTCCCATGGGCCGTTTTACCTATCCATTTATATCACTGTCTTTATTCTCTCAGCAAGCATCACGACTATGAACTCCAGCGAAATGTACAAAGGAGCCTGGATATATAAAGCATTGCCCATTGAGTCACCTGGGGTAATACTCAGGGGAGCGTTAACGGGTTTTGTATTAAAGTATCTCATTCCGATATACCTGTTCGTGTGCTTATTGTTTACACCGCTTTATGGAATTAGTTTAGTGCCGCATATATTATTGATTTTCTTAAACATGCTGCTATTGATTATTTTAATTTTCAGGATGTCACCAAAAGAGTTGCCGTTTAGCAAGGGTATGCAAAGCGGCCGAAGCGTCAGTCTTGGGATATTTCTAGGCTCGCTTGTCTTCTGCAGCATAACTGCCGGATTACATTATACTTTGCAAGATTTTTACATTGGATTGATCATATATATAATCGTAGTGTTTTTGGTTACTGCAACTTTATGGAAAGCAAGTGCTAAAATTACCTGGAAAGATGTTGTTTGATATTAGGCTGGTGTTCCAGGGCCGTTATTCCTGGACTAAATGGTGGGGAACATGGATTTTGGAAGGAGGATTTATTTGTCGGAAATAAAGGTTGAACAAGCCCGGAAAAGGCCAAATAAAAAACGGTGGCTCGTCATTCAAGCAACCGCAATAGTTTTATTATTTTCCCTGCTTGTTTCATTAGACGTGTGCTAGTCTATCGCCCACCCACGGCGTTATCCCGTATACGTAACTCCCGCCGCGTTCGGCTTGGATTACTAGGATGTTACCTTCTCCAGCCGGGAAGATCATTTACAAATCAAGGGGTGGCTGTTCCCCGCTGCAAACAGCGACCGGACCGTAATCATCGCCCACGGTTACAGTAACAACCGGCTGCAGGATGACGTGCCCGCCCTGTCCCTGGCCGAAGAACTGGTCAATGCCGGGTACCATGTGTTAATGTTTGTTTTCCGTAATTGCGGTGAGTCGGACGGCAACTTTACATCCATCGGCCAGTATGAAGTGCGGGATCTCCTGGGGGCAATCGACTTTGTGAGTAGCTATCCGGATATTTCTACAAAATAGCGCTGCTTGGTTTTTCCATGGGCGCCGCATACTTTCTTTGTTATGTTCACTCGGAATGTAGTGTCTCGCCATGTTGATTCTGGTATAATTTTACTATAACTACAAAAAAATAACCGATGCCTTTGAACAACAAATCCATGAAGAGGAGGTACTTTATTTGTTACCAAGACAAATTAACCAAATTATTGTAATTTTAGGGCCTTTATGGTTACTGTGGGTATTTTCCACCAGATATAGTTCTGAGTGGACACAAGCTGATTGGGCATATATTAGTTTTTTTGGCCTTGTTGTTTTTTTCTCAGCATATAGTTTAATAAAAGAAAAAAAGGATGAAAAAAAGAGGGAAGAATAACCAAATTTATTTTTAGTTGTGCCCATAACCCAAACCGAAATAAAACGGTAAATAATATAATAGTTGGTAGTGGTTTTTATCTTTTCGCTTAATAACAAAATGTTCAAAAAGTTTGTTAAGCTCGCTTACCGCTTTTACCTCAAGGATTTACTATGGTTTAAACGACTATAAATAACTTCCCCTTGGTTCGTCATCCCTTGGATTTCCTCTGTCCCCGAAGTTCCCTGCCCGATTAGGGTCCAAATTTTATTGTCTTTGTATGTAGCAATGATTTTTGCTTCGTGTTTCTCGTCAACTTCCACACGTTGTATATTTGGATTCGAAACAATACCGTAATAAACAGGAAGCGATTTTGCTGATTCCCCCATATTACACCAAATCCATGGCAATTCACTTCCGGAGTTAAATTCTATATACCCAGTACCTTCAATCAATTTCCAACCCCTAAATGTCTGTTCAAGTCTCCCAACTGCCAAGCCTTTCGGGGTCGCGTAAAACGCCAATGTTACATTTTCCACTTTCTTTATGTGAACTACTTTTTCCACGTGTGTATTTGATTCCATAATTGATTCCCGAATTGCTTTTTGTATTTCTTGAGTGTCATTGTTAGGATCAGAGAAAACAAAGAAAAGTAAAGCAATAACTACAATAAAGGTTGGCCCAACAAAAAATATTTTTCTTCCGAAAGAATACACAAGCTCAGTCCTTTCAATAATTCATGAGTTAAACTTAGTAATTATTTTATCATAGTGAGTATGCCTGTGCAGATTGCACCGGCTGACCGGATTATGGAAACTGTGATTCCGGTAACTCGATACCGCTATTGTTGCCCATCTAGTTTTCGCATTTATTCCACGGTCCTCTTGACAATGAGCCTCTAATGGCATGTTTGGATGCATCAGAGGCATCACCCATAAGCCAGGGTGATGCTTGGCGTGAAAGCCTAAATGCCATTACTCATTATCAAGAGGCTTTCGCGGCATAAACGCTATCGGTATCCTCATCCGGAATCGTGGTATCCTATGTACCGGACTCACGGTACTAAACGGCAAGAATATTCAAAATGTGTCACAGCTTCAAAATATGTTATAATGGAACATCAGGTAATAAATGTGAATTAGTTACGATTTACCAGGTAGGACATGTTAATTTAAAGGGGGGAAACTTGCTTTTGTCTTATTTTACTACGTTCTCAATTTTTGCAATTATAAGTGCTATAATAGATATATTTCTATTAAAAAAGGCAAAAAGGAAAGCACCTATTGCAAATGTTTTATTTGGAATACATATTACGTTAATAGGAATATTTATTTTTTTATAGTATACAATACAACGTTTTATAATCGTATTGATCCCATGATTCCATACTTTATAGCAATCTACCTAATAACAACAGGTTTCATTTTTAGTTTAATTGAGTTTGTTAAGCAATAAAAACAAAGGTTTATATCGCCTATATATAACCATTAAACATCACAAAAGCTATGGCAAACTACTCCGTCGTTAAATTCGCAGCACAAGGAGAATGACAAAGAGATTAACTGGTTATTTTCTTTATTCCACCGGGATACCCTGAATATAATAAATACTTATTTTGACCATTTAATTAGTTTTAATCCTGAAATTACGCAGAGAACAAGAAGTAAACCTAGCCTAATCCAATCCATATAAAGCCAAAACGATCCGCCAGTCACAAGGACAGGGTCTGCGCCGTAATCATCCACATACACAGCCAAATTCCAAAATAGCTTTAAAGAAATGACTAAAGAACTTAAACTCAAAACAAATTACTATGTTGAGTCCTCTTTTTTCAAGATTGACTTCTTTTCCTGTTTTTTTTACGTGAAACACAGCATAACAAATACATAAAACTATTAATATCAAGCCAATAACAAGTGCAGGCATAATACCCTCCTCCTAATTTAGATTTGTTACAAATGTATTTTAAAGTCAATTATATATGAAATTAAAAATGTTTATTAGTAAAGTTTGTATAAGAGCATAGCGTCAAACGGGTTCCCCATCTCCTGTGCGGTTTCTTGCCCTTCCTGGATCAGCCCTTTCCATTCCATGATCTGAATAATCTGGGCGATGCTGCGGCTGGGCACCTCACGGCGTAGTAGGATAGCCTGGGTTAGAATATTTGATGGAATGGCTTCTTCGATTTGCCGGCCTTTACCTTTAGGTTTTAATCCCCCAAAGCCAACTGCCCGGTACTAGGCCAAGTATCTGCGCAGCGTACGCTCGGATAAGCCGGTCTGCTGGCAGATTTTTTCTTAATTTCCCTGCTTATGGCCGCGTCAAGCCCTTCCGCTAGCAGCGGGGATAGTAGTTGCACCCGCTGGGCGGCAATCTCTTTGCCTTTTGTTGCCCCCAGGATTGACTATGAGTGATATCGTAATTACATATCCAAACAGATGGTACGAAAGGGTAAGATTACGGGACGTTAGCCAGCTTAAGTATCTGCCCCATGGAGGTAACTGAGCATGTCCGAAAGTAACACTATTAAAAATCGGCTCCGGTTGGTAACCATTAGTTTAACTATTGTGCTTGTTGTTTTATTCTTGGCGAGGTGCTTATACATTAATGAAAAAAAAGATTCGCCTGTAATTAAAGTGGCCACTGAAGCTCAGTTACAGGATTATCTGTGTGAAAAGATACCGGGACTGAAAAGGGCCGAATGCGCAGGCCGGGTCAGTTATCCAGCTTTAACATTTGATGTTCCCGAACAGGACAGAGATATCCGTTTGGAAAAAGTCTGGTATTCCAATGAACTTGTCTATGTGGTCTATTCCCTAGGCAACTTAGTCCCAGACGAAACCAACACGACACTTCGCTGGGTCAATGAAGAGGATATGGACGTGATGAACCATACGAAAGATATGGATATCGGTGAAGGGGCGCTGTATGATAACCGTTTTTATAGTACCTTCATATTTGACAATGTGAAGGAAAGTCGCCAACCAAGTAACGAAAAAACTGAGCTAAACCTGGAGCTAGACGTTACACTAAACAAAGGTGAAGAACAAACAAAAATAGAGAAAATCCCGTTTTCGGTTAGTTATGACCCTGCCTGGGATGAACCTATTTATCTTTCAGTAGACGAGGAACTACCATTACTTGAAGGAGTAATTAAGCTTAGGGGACTGGAACTGGCACCCACCGAAAGTTACCTGTATCTGGACTTTGACCACCCGGATGGAAAACAGATTTACCACTTTATCGGGTATGTAACTAATGTAAATAATGACAGCCGGCGTATCTGGATTCCGCTGGAGTCAGGTGGCGATAAAGGCGAGATACAGGGCAAAATTCGATGCAATGGATACCGTACCCCACAAATTTAACCTTGAAATTGAGAGAGCTGTCCTGGTGGGCGATGAAAAATTTGATTTTACCATAGACGCCACGAAGTACCGTTACGAAGATGGAATAGATGTGAAAAGACAAAATCTAAACCGGCCCATCATAACCATGGTCAACACTGATATCAGCCTGGAGGAAATCGTTTGGGATGAACGCGGGATTAGATTTGAACTTCTTCATAAACAAAAAAGAGGTTTAAAACCCCCGTATGCCGTGCTGACCGCGGGTATCATTTCTGATTCAAAAGGACGGGGTTACTCTGTTATAGATATCCGGCCCAGGGAAGAAGCCAAGCGGTACTGGGAAAGGGAAGAATTTGAAAACTGGCCTTTCCCTAATCTAGTAACGGCATATAATGAAAAAGGAGAGCCTGCCAAGTATGGACAGCGCGGAGTAGGACCGGGTGACCGAATGGGCATGTTTCTGGATCGCGAGTTCACCGAGCAATCAGAAACCATCCATGTAGAGGTGGAAAATCTGGCCTACCTGCTGGTTGGAGAATGGAAGATTGACGTACAGCCAAATTGTACAGCAACTCCCAAATAGGATTGAACAAAAGCTTGGAACTTGATGAATAAAAACAGAAAATCAAACTTGATAAAAAATATATGCCTTTTCCTGCTAAAGAAGGCGATGAATTGTACGCAAATGGTATTTTTCGCTTTAACATCACAAGTATACTGGAACATATAATGTCCGGAGAACTCGATGTCCAAGAAGAATGGATCAACGTAAAAGAGTGGTTCAAGACACACGTCCGTGGTTCTGTAAAATTTTTATAGCTAAAAAAGGCTATAATAGCTTCCATTTGGTGCACCTTCAAAGCCTGTTTGTGATGTGCATTAGCTAAATTATGCGACATCAGGAATTTAGTGTGTCAATTAATTAAGTTCGGGCCACCAAAAAGTAGACTAGCTAAAATTAGAAGTCTCAATGCCTGCCAATAGGTTACTGGCTTCAAGTTAAATAACTCTGGTATTGTGGTATTCCAAAGATACCGAAGTAATAGGGCACCCAAAAATAGTAAGCCGGCAACAAGAAGTATAAATCTCAAAAAAACTTCAATAATAAACCCAATAGTATAAAAAAATTTGGTATAAATCAGTCATGGCAGACCAACTCCTTACTTTGCTTTTTAACGAGTAGTTCTTGAGTTCTAGATTATATTTCAAAACCTTGTGATGTATTGGAAAAATAGTGTCGAATTATGTCTGCGAATAGTAAAGCCATATTATTACTACGTATAACAAGGAAGATGCGCAATATAAAGACCGAGTGATACCCGGTCTTTTGTTCATTCTAAACTTTACTGCATCATTCTCGAAATTTAACAATGATTGTCCGTTTCACTAAAGTTTGAGAATCAAATTGTCAATTTACTATGGTTTACCCAAGCCATTTCAATGGAAATATTTCATTCGGATTCGGTTCTGTAATTTTTAGCACCTCTGATTATTTTTTATTTTACCTTTCTCTATTTTTTGGTTTATTAGAACATATAAAGATATAATGAAGCCATAAATTAAAGGGGTAATACTAAAAATATTTTGTTTATAATCTGGCAATGCGTACATTAAAAAAGTACAAGCCAAGGACAAACCCACTCCCAATATGCCGATATTTATTAAATCTTTTTTATTTTTGTAGTACTCGTTAGGTTTAATTAAACCTTTCCTGGCAAATAAAGCCAGTAATAAATGAATCAAACCGAATAGGATAGATCCGATAAAATAATAATACGGTAAATCAATTATCAAATATCCTATGGCCATAAATGGAACCACCGTAATAACGCCAAATAACCCGAGCGATATTTGTTTCATGGTATGACACACTCCTTGGACATTTAATAAATCATCTTAACTTTTTTATTAAACCAGTGGATCAGCCCGCATTGCTGCAGATTAAAGTGGCAGCAGGTTTCAGTGTATTCCGGGTTGACTCAATTAAGTTCATCAATAAATACACTCTCCGCAACAATGGTGAACTCTGTTAGAGGATGAAATAAAACGTGAAGCTCAAATCCTTCTTTTGTAGCGTAAACTTCATTATAAAGCCAGTATGTACCTTCAAGTTTATCGGGAACAGAGAGTTCTTTTACTCCTACAAAAGTGAGTTTAATGTCTGTGAAGTAATGAAATCCCCCTCGGCAATCCAATATTATTTCAAACGTATCCCTGGAGGGAGCTGCAAATGACAGTACACTGGCATCATGCAATGAATTTTCGTGTAACCGAACAGCATTTTCGGGCAGCGTTTCTTTGATCGAGTTGTAATATTGGTTGTATTCATTGGCAACAGCATTTATTCTTTCAAGGTAATCCTCCCGCCATTGTTCAGCCATTTTTTTTAGCTCTGGCGAAGGATATTCGGAATTAAGCGTTTCGTTATAAATATAAGGGTGGAATGATTCAGGCAGAAATTTTAATAAGTCAACTTTATGTGCGATCAAGTCCTGCTTGTATAATTTTTTATAATCTAGCCCCATTGTTTTGAAATGTTCAAGATTATTATCCCATTCTTCCTTTGTTTCAGGAAAAGCTAAGAAACTCGTTACCTGCATTTCCCTGCACCAATCTTTGGTGAAATAAATCATACCTTTATCCCTCCTGTTTCAGCCAATGGTTGAAACCCTTACCAGTTATTTATTTAATGGACGAAATTACATATTGCCAGGTTCCCAAGTTATAGCTACACCGCTTTCGTTCGTTTTCCTCATACCCCGGCTGGGAAAATTTTTTAGCAGTTCATGGCCCAGTAGTTCATTGTTTCCTACTTTCCACTGGAATTGTCACATGTTCAATAAATTGCTTTGTCGAAACTTCCCGGAATAATACGAACGAAAGTTTTTTGGCTAGGGAAAATTTGTAGTATAATGGCACAGTAACTAAATAAGTAAAAAATAGTATTTCGAAAAAGGCAAACCTGTCGAAAGACGGGGACGCAAAGCCACGGGTCTAAAGCAGGAGCACTGCAACGGCAGCCGGGTTACCGAAGGATACATGCATAAAACAATAGACAGCTTACCCAGTTGTAGACGCGCGGGGTAGGCTTTTTTGTTTTTAGTTGCCGTGGCAATAACAAAGGAGGAGCCACAATGCGCACTATCTTGCTAACAATGTTACTGGCAATAACCCTGCTTTTCGTATTCCCCGCCGGCCCGGCCGGCGCCGCCTACCCTGCTCCAACAGGTACCAGTATTACCGGCGACCGGCAGGTCTACATGGCTTGGTACGAGAATAACTGGGAAATTTTCATGCACGACATCACCAGCGGTGAAATTACCAGAATCACCGACGACCCCCACACTCAGGGCTATCCCGACATCTGGGACGACTACATAGTATGGCAGGACAACCGCGACGACCCCGACTCCGACCTCGGCGGTTTTAGCATTTACCTGTATGATATCAACACCCAAAGCACCCAAAAAATATCCCCCGCCACCGGCTACAGCCACCAGGAACCGCAAATAACGAACGGCAAAGTGCTCTGGACCGGCTACGATTTCGGTAAAAGGGACATCTGTCTTTACGATATCTCCGGCGGCAGCACCGAAGTAATCACCTCCACGCTAACCAACCCCACCGGCCTCAAATTCGACGGCCAAACCGCCGCCTGGATCGACTTCCGCAACGGCGGCAACGACCTTTACGTTTACAACTCCGGCCGGGATAAACAGGTTACCTCCGGCCGGGACATCAACTTCCTGCTGGCGGTGGACAACGGCCGGGTGGCCTACGCCCAAAAGGAGAACGGCTCTTACCAGGTTAAACTGCACAACCCCGCCACGGGTGAAACAAAAGACATCACCTCGGGCGCGGGCGACCACCTGCCCGTATCCATGTCCGGCAGCAACCTGCTTATCTCCACGGACAGCGGGCTGGTGCTGCAGGATACCGACACCGGTACCCAAACCCCCCTCGACCTGGGCAGCGTAAACCTGGACCAAGTGCTGCTGCAAGGTAATCAAATCATCACGGTTAAAGGAAGCAATATCACCACGCAGCCGCTGCCAGCCAGGCCAAACGAGTCATCAAACAGCAGCGGCATAACCATCTCCCACGTCTCTATATCATTTGAAGTTACCTTAAAAGCCGCCCAACAGAACAACATCACCTCGCCCGACGGGCAGGCGGTATTCGACTTTGCCCCTGACACCTTCCCCACAGACGTGGAACTAACCCTGCGGCAAGACGAAGCACAAATTGACGAATTTCTACCGGTAACCCCGGTATATACACCGGTGGTTGACGGAACCGCCGCCCAAAAACCGGTTACGGTAACCATAACCTTTACATTACCCGAAGACCAGGCGGATTACAGAAAAGCCGCCCTTTATCAACAGCAGGGGGACACCTGGGTATACCTGCCCGGTGCCAGGGAAAAACAAAACACCCTGTCTGCAGAGCTACAAACCCTTGCCCCGGTGGCCGTGCTGATTAAACCGGTATCATTCAAAGACCTGGCCGGCCACTGGAGCGGCAGCGACGTACAAGTGCTGGCATCGCACGGGATAGTGAACGGTTTTAACGATAACACCTTCCGGCCCGAACAAAAAATTACCCGGGCTGAATTCGTGGCCCTGCTGGCCAACTGCAGCCGCACGCCTGCCCAAGCCCGGGACAGCGCGGGATTCACCGATGTCCCGGCGGACCACTGGGCCGCCGCGGCCATAGAAACAGCCCGGCAGAACGGCTGGGTGGGCGGCTACCCCGGCAACAAATTTATGCCCGGCCAAACTATCACCCGGGAAGAAATGACTGCTATGCTGATACGCTACAGCGGCGCTGAAACGGTGGCGGGAGACGACCACCTGTCCGGCTTTAGCGACCGGGGCGAAATCAGCCCGTGGGCCGAGGAAGCCCTGAGCACCGCCGTAAGTTTGGGCCTGGTAAGCGGCTATAACAACCGGCTGAACCCCGGCGCCGAAACCACCCGGGCCGAGGCCTCCGTAATACTGTACCGGCTGCTGGAACGGGAAAAGAGAATTTAGTTATCTAAAGCAATCAGTCATCTACAAAGTTTTTTTCAAGGAGGCAAAAAATGCAATCCATCAAACAACGTCTACCTTTATTGATATTAGGCCTGTTTCTGGCGGCGGTTCTTACGCTGGCGATTTTGGCCACCGGCCTGGCCGGAGCCAAAGACGCAAATTCCACCCCGACCAAATACATTAAATTCGAACCCTCGGTTTACGACCCCACCTCCGGGGACGACGTAAAAATACTTTGGAACTTCCAGCTGCAGCATACCGCCTCAATAAAAATTAAAAATTCCCGGGGGGAACTGGTGCGCACCCTGGTAGGGGCCAGAACCTATCCCGGCGGCTACGTCCAGAACTCGGAAACCTGGGACGGCACCGACGACAGCGGCAGCATCGTACCGGACGGCGTGTACGAGGTAGTGGTCAGACCCCTGCCGGGACAGCCCGACTATTCCATGTACCCATCCATAAGCAGCTTAATCGTCAGCAGCAACCCTACCGGCGGCATCAATATCGCCCCCAACCTGGAGGGCGAAGGACCGTACGGTGATGAAACAAAAGACACCTTCGTTGTTTATGGACCACTGGACGAGGAAAATATTGTCGAAGTAAGAGTTAATGTGGACGGTGATATCAGGGTAGCCAATCTGTCCGGCAGCACCTGGACCCTGGATATTCAACTGCGGGAATTTGACCGGGTAAAAATTTCGGCTAAAAAGTACGTGGAAGAAGAAAGAAGCCGGCTCACTCCCGACGGCGGCACCGAAATTTACTATGAAATAGAAGAAAGGAACATCAGCGGTGAGCTTGACCTGTTAAAATACATTGTCACGCCTCAGGCGAACCTGGATAACATCGCCCGCCACTTTTACGGCGATTCAACTAAATCGCGTAAAATTGCCGACGATAACGGCATCAGTGACATCTACGCCCTTGAAGATTACTGGCGTTTGTTAATCCACAATCCCATCAATGATACGCGTTTAGAACCAATGCAATTATTACTTAGTTTATGGGAGAAATTATGCTTAGGTTTAGAAAAACTTTTCTTCTGCGACTCCGACGGTGACCCCGTGAACCTGGCCACGGGCAACTACATTCACCAGCACACCGATATTATCGTATCCGGCGCCTTCCCCATCCGGTTCGCCCGGTATTACAACAGCCTGGACAGCTACGAAGGTCGGCTGGGCACCAACTGGCACCATAATTTTGAATACCGGCTCTTAATTAATCGCGGCGGTGATGTGGAAGTCATATTCGCCGACGGCCACCGGGAGCATTACGAACTGGACCAGAACACCTTCAAGTCACCCGAAGGCGTGTTTAACACGCTATCGCGCAACCATGACGACACCTACACCTTAGCAAAACCCGACGGCACCACCTACACCTTCAACCGTGGCGGTTACTTGCTGCGGATAACTGACCCCAACGGCAACGACACCGAGCTTACCTACAATGACCTGAAGCTGGTGCAAATCAGCACTGCCTCCGGCAGCCTGCACCTGGACTACAACCGGGACGGCTTCATTGAAAAGATTACCGACCAGAGCGGGCGAAGTGTGGAGTACGGTTACGAAGACCTGAACCTGACCACCTTCACCGGCCCCGATTGTGAAACCATCACCTACGATTACGACAGCGAACACCATATGACGGCCTTAAATAACCCCCGGGGCGACGGCAGCTACGTAAACCAATACGACGACCTGGGGCGGGTAATCAAGCAAACCGACCCCCGGGGCGGTATCTATACCTTTAACTATAATGAAGCTGCCCAAACCACCACCATCACCGATCAGCTGCAGCGGGTCACCGTTAACCAGTATGATGATCAGCTGCGCATGATTAAGCGGACCGATCCGCTGGGACAAACTGAACATTTTACCTACGACGATGACAATAACGTCACCTCGTACACCGACAAGAAGGGCTACACCTATGACTACGAATATGACGACCGGGGTAACGTGCTGCAAATTACCGACCCGCTGCAGCGGGTCACCGGGTTCCGGTACAACAACCTGAACAAGCCTACCCTGATGGTGCTGCCCGACGACCGGGAGTACCATTATGATTACGACGCCGCCGGTAACCTCTTGGCCACCACCGACCCGCTGGGCCGGGTCACGGAAATCATTTACAATGACCGGGGTCTGGTTGAAACCATTAAACAGCCCGACGGGACCGCCCTGTCCTTCGACCACGATGCCGCCGGCAACGTCCGGGAGATGGTGGACGCCCTGAACAACACCACCCGGTTCGGCTACGATCAGGCCAACCGCGTCAAAAGCGTCATCGATCCCGAAGGTGCCACCACCGGGTTTGCCTATGACGGCAACGACAACACCACCCGGGTTACCGACGCCCTGGACCACAGCGTTTCTTACAACTACGACGACAACGGTGTGCTCAAAACCGTTACCGACCAGGAAGGCCATACCACCACCTACCATTACAACGGCGCCGACCAGTTGGAAAGAATCGTCGACCCGCTGGGCAACGTCACCCGTTACCAGTACGACGTGCGGGGCAACGTAACGGCCATGACCGACGCCAACGGTCACCGCACGGAATATGCATACGACGAACTGGACCGGCTGGTTGCGGCCACCGACCCCGAGGGCCATACCACCGGCTACGCTTACGATGCCAACGACAACCTGGTGCAGCAAACAGACCCCCGGGGGGCCGTAACAGAGTTTGAGTACGACGAGCTAAACCGGCTGGTTTCCGTCACCGACCCCCTGGATAACGTTACCGGGTACGCATACGACCTGGCCGGGCGGCTGGTAACCATTACCGACCCCCTGGGCCATGTTACATCCTATGAGTACGACGACGCCGACCGGGTGGTCTCGGTTGCGAATCCTCTGGGCAACACCGAACAATACAGCTACGACGAAATGGACCGGCTTTTAACCCACACCCTGCCCGGCGGCGCGGTGTGGCAGATGGAATACGACCCCCAGGGTAACCTCACCGGCCTGACGGACCCCGAAGGGCACCGGCAGAGCTGGCGGTACGATAAGAACAGCCGGGTTACCCGGGCCATCGATCCCCTAGGGCGGGTCACTGAGTATGACTACGATTCCCTGGGCCAACTGGAGAGCATCACCGACGCCCTGGGCCAAACACAGTACTTTGAATATACACCCCGGGGACAGATAGCCTCGGTAACCGACCCCAACGGCCATACCACCGGCTACGTCTACGACAAGCTGATGCGCCTGGCGCGGGTTACCGATGCCGCAGGCCATGATACCAAGTATGACTACGACCCGGTGGGCAACCTGACGGCGGTGCACCAGTACCGTTCCATCCTGCTCGCCACCATGGCCTCCCTGGAAGAGGACGCCGCCACCGTTACCATGTCGGTTTACGGTACATCGGTAACCGAAGAGGTATACGGTGATGATGAAGAGGCTTCCGTCACCGCCAGCGTATATGGAGAAGAAGCATCCATCACTGGAATCGGCGACGAAACCGAAAATGATGACGAACAGGCTTCGGTCAGCCAGGCCGTGTACTACGCGCCGGCCGACTGCCTGAACAGCGATATCTACCACCAGCCCACCTACTACACCTACGACGGGCGCAATCTACCGCTAACGGCGGAAGATGCCCTGGGCAACACCGTGCGGTACGAATACGACGAGGCGGGCAATCTGGTTCGGGTCACAGACCAGGACGACTTTGTCACGGGCTTTGCATACGATTTAAACAGTCAACTGACCAATATCCGCTACGACGATAACCGGCAGGTTGCGTTCACCTATGACCCACGGGGATACATGACCGGGTTTACCGACTGGCTGGGCGATAATAGTTTCGATCTGGACCCCCTGGGCCGCATCACCCGGGTCACCGACTTTGCCGGCCGGGTGCAGGAATACACCTGGAACGCCACCGGGCAAAAACAAAGCCAAACCTACCCCGACGGCAGCCGGGTATCTTATGAGTACGACCAGCTTGATCGGCTTGCCGGGGTCACCGACGCCTTCGGCCGCACCACCTCTTACGAATACAACCCGGCGGGTGAACTGGTGAAGCAGCTGCTTCCCGGCGGTACCAAAACCAAGTACAAATACGACGCCATATCGCAAATTACCGAGCTCAGTCACATTGACCCCTCCGGCAAGGTAACCGGCTCTTACGCCTACACCTACGACCCGGCGGGTAACAAAACAGCAGTCAGCAAAAACGCCTTCGATGAAGACGAGCTCGAAGAAACCGAAGGGAATACATTTGCCTATGACGCATTGAACCGGCTAATCAGCGTGCGGGAAGCCAGTGGCGAGTACAAAAACTACTACTACGACACCCTGGGCAACCGCATTGCCTTAATCGAGCAGGAAAAAGAGTATACAGAGGCTAAATATTACCAGTACAACAACTTGAACCAACTAACCAAACAGTATGACCACGACGGCGACGTCAAGCACTACAGCTACGATAACCGCGGCAACCTGACTGAAATGCGCAGCGAGGGCAAGGTATTCAACACCTACGCCTTTGACGCCGCCAACCAGTTGATTGAAGTGACCAACAAGTTCGGTGACACTACCAGCTACACCTACGACGGGCTGGGCAACAGAATTCAAGCCATTATCGACTTAAACCACGGCGCCGAGCACAACAACCGACCGGTGTTCCCGCCGGGACCGGGCGGACCGCCAGCCTTTGTAGAAGAACTCAAAAACAAAAACCCGGGGCCGCCTTCACATGGCGGCAACCCCAAGCCGGGCTGGGATAAACAATTCAACCGTCACTACATGGCCCAGCATTACGTGGTGGACTACACCAAGGAATACAACAACCTGCTGCTATCCTACGGCGAACACAGCCAGGTGCAGCGCTACACCTACGGGCTGAATCTAGTAAGTATGGACTTTTTAGCTCTGGACGACCACGATAACGGCTGGATACCGTCGGGTACGAATACGGTCTACAAAGAACAGTGGGACAGCCTGTTCTACCTGCACGACGACCTGGGCACAGTGACCAAGGTGGTGGGCATCAACGGCAAAACATCGGCCCACTACAATTACGACGAATTCGGCCGTCCTTTAGGCGCGGTGAAACTGGACCCCAACTGGTCCGGCCCGGACAACGCCATAGCCTACACCGGCTACACTTACGACCACTTCGCAGAACTGTATTACGCCCAGGCCAGGTACTACCTGCCGGGCATCGGTCGGTTCATCTCCCAAGACCCCTGGGCGGGAGACATGACCCTGCCCGGTACGCTGAACCCGTACCCGTATGTGCTGAACAACCCGCTGAGGTATGTGGATCCGCTAGGGCTATGGGTTTGTGAACAATGGTTTGAAGACTTTCAGAGAGGAATCCAACAAGTAGGAAGCGGTTTTATAACCGGAGTTGAACAAGTTAACTGGGAAAACATTTCTGCCAGCCTTAATGTGGCAAAAGATAACTTCCCTGAGGGTGCTAAAATATTCGTAGTGGAAGGTTTTATAGGGGAAGAAAATTTCTATATAATAACAGACGGTCAATGGACATCAGAAGATGCATGGGCGCTAACTAAGGCCGGCGGTGGTATAATTTTATTGCGAGCCAAGGTTCCAGGTGGGAAGGTTTTAGGTCAAGAAGCGAAAGCTTTAAGAGTTTTTAACGTAACAAAGCAGGAAAGTCCCTTATGGAAGGCTTTGAACACGGTGAAAGGAATGGATCGGCGAACATCCGGAACGGGAAAGGGCAAGCAATACTATGAATGGGACCGTACTCATAATGATATTGAAGTCTATGATAACAAGGGCAACCACTTAGGCTCCATGAATCCTAACACTGGTGAAATGTATAAGCCACCCGTGCCTGGGAGGAAGATAAAATTATAATTAGAATTTGAAAGGGTGCATTAGATGAAATGCTGTGATAAATTGAAAATGTACTTATATACAGATGGGAAAACTGAATGGGAAAATAGCATTTTGTACTATGATGAAAAATTTGACGAGTATGGAATAATTATTCATGATGGAGGAAAATCATATATTTTAATAAACTATTGCCCTTGGTGCGGCACTAAATTTCCAGATTCCAAAAGGGAATTATGGTTTGATTTATTAGAAGGATTAGGTTATGACGATCCTATAAATCAAAATATACCGGATGATTTTAGATCGGCACTATGGTACAATCATGAAAAATATGATAAAAGATTAAAAACATATAAATAATTTAAGCCTAATAATTTGCAATAAAAAAGCTAATGAGTTGAAATGCAAAGAATATCATGTTGTTAAGGCCAACAGAAAGAGCCCTTTGTAGTAACACTTTTAACTTGGCATTTAACTTATGCAAAAGGGTGGTTCTCTACATTACCATCTTTATTTTCTAGATGTAAAACTGTGAAATCTAACTGCAAAACTATTTAAGCGGCTATTGTAAAAAGGTCAAATAAGTGGTAAGACTTTCAATAATTTTTAACAGTTGAAACTGACCATAATCTAGATAATACAGAGAGATTAAATTACCTGGGAACAACGGAAAGACGCCGTTTGCCTTTTAAAATAAAATTCTTAAACCTTGATAGAGTAGTTCGTCACTCAATCAAGGTTTTTCTTTAAACAAATACTACACCATATCGCAAATAATTAAACTTAAGCACATAGACCCCTACGGCAAGGTGGACCTGTTCTTACACCTACACCTATGACCCGGCGGGTAATAAGACAGCGGTCAGTAAAAACGCTTTCGATGAAGACGAGCTCGAAGAAACCGAAGGGAATACATTTGCCTATGACGCATTGAACCGGCTAATCAGCGTGCGGGAAGCCAGTGGCGAGTACAAAAACTACTACTACGACACCCTGGGCAACCGCATTGCCTTAATCGAGCAGGAAAAAGAGTATACAGAGGCTAAATATTACCAGTACAACAACTTGAACCAACTAACCAAACAGTATGACCACGACGGCGACGTCAAGCACTACAGCTACGATAACCGCGGCAACCTGACTGAAATGCGCAGCGAGGGCAAGGTATTCAACACCTACGCCTTTGACGCCGCCAACCAGTTGATTGAAGTGACCAACAAGTTCGGTGACACTACCAGCTACACCTACGACGGGCTGGGCAACAGAATTCAAGCCATTATCGACTTAAACCACGGCGCCGAGCACAACAACCGACCGGTGTTCCCGCCGGGACCGGGCGGACCGCCAGCCTTTGTAGAAGAACTCAAAAACAAAAACCCGGGGCCGCCTTCACATGGCGGCAACCCCAAGCCGGGCTGGGATAAACAATTCAACCGTCACTACATGGCCCAGCATTACGTGGTGGACTACACCAAGGAATACAACAACCTGCTGCTATCCTACGGCGAACACAGCCAGGTGCAGCGCTACACCTACGGGCTGAATCTAGTAAGTATGGACTTTTTAGCTCTGGACGACCACGATAACGGCTGGATACCGTCGGGTACGAATACGGTCTACAAAGAACAGTGGGACAGCCTGTTCTACCTGCACGACGACCTGGGCACAGTGACCAAGGTGGTGGGCATCAACGGCAAAACATCGGCCCACTACAATTACGACGAATTCGGCCGTCCTCTGGGCGCAGTGAAACTGGACCCCAACTGGTCCGGCCCGGACAACGCTATAGCCTACACCGGCTATACCTACGACCACTTCGCGGAGCTATACTACGCCCAAGCCAGGTACTACCTGCCGGACATCGGCCGGTTCTTTCACAAGACCCCTGGTCGGGAGACATGACCCAGCCTGGGACGCTGAATCCGTACCCGTATGTGCTAAACAACCCGCTTAGGTATGTGGATCCGTTGGGGCTCAGGATTGATCAGGATCTTGGTACTTGGGAGGTTAACAGGCAGTTAGGAAGGGTACAGACACCTAATAGCAATAGCACTGCTGTTGGTACCACATGGAATGAATATGAATCAGATCAGGGCCACTCAGGTATTAGCAACATTATGCAACAGTTTTGGCAATGGCGTGAGAACAATTTTAGAGAACAATATTTAAGCTCTTTAAAACAAGCGCATGAAATGCTAATGTATCAAGGGGTAACCCCTGATGATCCAAATTATCTTCAAGAGTTAAGAAAACATGTAGAGTTATTTGAGAGTGCTAATAATTTTATTGGCCCGTCGGGTGGTTTAAAAATAATAGGCAGGGTAAATAAAGGATATAAAGTATTAGCGGGGGCGGGTAAAGCCGGTTCAAAAGGGCTATCGAAGATTGATGATTTTATCGATTTGACTGCCCATAGAAGAGACCATATTCTAAATCGACATAGAGCTGGGGCCAGTAAAGCTGGAAAGACGGAGTTCCCAAGTAATTGGAGTGATGACAGAATAATTCACCAAGTATCAGACATTGCGACTGATCCAAATGCGATACGAGGAGTAGGAAAATGGGATTCTCCATATGCAATAGGGGTTCGTGATGGTGTAACGATTAGGGTCGATTTCTATCCACCAAACAATTTAAAATATGCAGGACAGATTTCTACTGCCTATCCGATAATTCCGTGAGGAGGTAGAACATGAAAGAAAGCCCTGAGGAGAAGTTGGCATTGTATATCAAGTCAGCCGAAAAACTGATTCCCCGTGATGGTTTAGAAAGTGTCAAGCACTATTACAAACATGACGAATTTGAGATGGCATTTGAAGGGTTGATACTCGAACTTCTAAAAACTGGTAAGTACCCGAATAATTACGATTACATCCAATGGAAGGAACTTGCCATTCACTATGGATTGAACAAAGAGTCTGTTTTTGATGGGCAACTCTGGAGCAAATTTGTTAAGTGGGGTACTGCCCGAAAATAGGTTAATTATCTCATTGCAAGACTTAGCAAACTTGTCGCAAAACTGCTGAGATAGCGAAGCCAATTCTCCTTAGTCAAACTAAGTTAAAGAAACTGAAACCGGTTACAAATAAAATAATACAGCAAGTCAAGAACTAAGGCCAACGGAAACAGGGACTCGTCAAAGTTAAAAGTTATAGGTTACATAAAACCTTAACAGCGGATTACAAATTGACATACTTCAATGCGCGCTCAGGTTTGCGACTGCAACTTCTTAAGGCCTTTGCTATGTTTTTGACGTTATGCAATCAGAACAAGCTAATAACCAAATTACGTAGTGTAGCCATGACTCGAGGTCCTTCTTTGGAACGTACTTGCGAGCAGTCTTCGTCAAAAGTGACATCTCGAACCCCAATGAAGCCGGTTTTCTATTGACCAATGGCCGCGATTTAAGTTCAGCAATCGCTGCGCATCAGCTTTTGACTCAGATAAAAAACTGGTGATACCATACACAATTTCTTCCCGCATTAAATCACCATCCAAATTGTAGGTGATTCGATGAATTTGACAAACTTGTGCTGCATAGGGAAAGGTGACGGGGGGAAGCAAGGGGACGGTTCTTTTGCTTCCAATACAACCTGAACCAGTTGACCCAAACAGTACAACCACGACGGCGACACCACCAGCTATACCTATGACGGACTGGGCAACCGGATCCAGACCATCATCGACTTAAACCACGGTACCGAGCATAACAACCGGTCGGTGTTCCCGCCGGGACCGGGCGGACCGCCAGCTTTTGTAGAGGAACTCAAAAACAAAAACCCGGGACCGCCGTCGCACGCCGGTAACCCCAAGCCGGGCTGGGATAAACAATTCAACCGTCACTACATGGCCCAGCATTACGTGGTGGACTACACCAAGGATTACGACAACCTGTTACTCTCCTACGGCGAACACAGCCAGGTGCAGCGTTTTACCTACGGGCTAAACCTGGTAAGTATGGACTTTTTAGCCCTGGACGACCACGATAACGGCTGGATACCGTCGGGTACGGATACCGCCTACAAAGCACAGTGGGACAGCCTGTTCTACCTGCACGACGACCTGGACACTGTTACCAAGGTTATTGGCATCAACGGCAAAACATCAGCTCACTACAACTACGACGAATTCGGTCGCCCCTTGGGCGCGGTAAAACTGGACCCCAACTGGTCCGGCCCGGACAACGCCATAGCCTACACCGGCTACACCTACGACCACTTCGCGGAGCTATATTATGCCCAGGCCAGGTACTACCTGCCGGACATCGGCCGGTTCATTTCCCAAGACCCCTGGGCGGGAGACATGAATCAGCCCGGGACATTGAACCCTTACCCGTATGTACTAAACAACCCGCTTAGGTATGTGGATCCGTTGGGGCTCAGGATTGACCAGGACCTTGGCGGTTGGGAGGTAAAAAGGCAGCTAGAAAAGGTACAGACACCCTTGAGTGATAATAGCGCTGTTGGCACAGCATGGAATGAATATGAATCAAATCAGGGCCACTCTGGTATTAGCAACATTATGCAACAGTTTTGGCAATGGCGTGAGAACAATTTTAAACAACAATATTTAATGTCTGTAAGACAAGCGCATCAGATGCTACTATATAAAGGGATAACCCCTGATGATCCAAATTATCTACAGGAGCTAAGAATTCATGTAGAGTTATTTGAGAGTGCTAATAATTTCATTGGTCCGTCTGGTGGCTTAAAAATAATAGACAGTGTTAATAAAGGATATAACGTATTAAGGGGGACGGGTAAATCTGCAGTCAAATCCACTCTTGATTATATTGATGATATCACCATAAAGAATGGAAAATACTACGCTCCTAAAGATGTAATTGATGAAATTGGCAGAATTGAGTCCAAAGGTGTAGATTTCTCACAATTTAATAGTAAGTTAATGTCATCGAGATCCTCAACTGAAGGTGGTCTTTCGCAAGTAATTAAGTATTCTGATGAAAATGGAACACGCTTCATCATCCATCAAGTTACAGATGGAGTAGGTAACATTATTCACAGAGACTTTGATGCGGTTATGATTGAATCAGGTCAATTGATAAATAAGTTAATGAGGTAGGTTAACAAATGGGAAAAGAGCAAATAAAAACTGTCTTGAGTAATATCATTGAAAAATTCCTTTCAAAGCAAATTGATGTTGATGAAGTACAAAGCTGTTTGGTGGAAGAAGTAGATCCAGATGAAATATATGAAATTGAGGATAATATGCTGGTTACAGACTGTTACTTTGCACTTAAACACTTAAAAGAAACTGGATATGAAACGTCAAATGCAGAAATTAGGTACTTCTTAGAATGTCTATCAGGAGCAAGGGAATACAGCCTTGAAGAGAAGAATAGGATAATTCTAAAAAACGCAGAAAAATAAACTTACTGCAAAATGAAAAGAAAGGGGAAAAGGGGACAGGTCCCTTGTTCCCCCATGGAGGAAACAAAGCATACAGACAGCTCTGGCCAGTTAACTGGGAAAACATTTCTGCCAGCCTTAATGTGACAAAAGATAACTTCCCTGAGGGTGCTAAAATATTCGTAGTGGAAGGTTTTATAGGGGAAGAAAATTTCCTATATAATAACAGACGGTCAATGGACATCGGAAGATGCATGGGCGCTAACTAAGGCCGGCGGTGGGCATTAAATCACTTGAAAAACAGATTGCAGAACACCAAGAGAAGATTGCAAACCCAGAAAAATATATTCCCAATTTTAGACAACTGAACCCGCGACAGCAAGAAGCCTTAATTACAGAGAAATGGCTCGGTGATATTCAAAGGCAGATGGAACAGAAAGATATATTAGAGGGAATATTGAGAGGAAGATGATAAATGGATGAGCTTATGAGAAACTTTATTAAAGATTTAGTGAAATTACTTAGAGAAAAGTACAACATATCACTGTCTGAAGTATCAGGAGAAACAGAAATAGAAAAAAGCTTTCGGCTTGGATCAAACTTTGCGTACTATGATGCTTTAGACATAATTGAATCCCAATTTAAATCCTATGGATTAGATTACGAAAGTATTGGGAAAGTTACACCAATACTTGGGAAATTAGCCAAAGAATAAACGAAATTCAAGAGGTAATGTAAACAAAAGCTCTCTTTTAGAAAGAACAAGGGAGATTGATTCCGAGAAAGTGAGTCAGGACGTTTGTCTGACTCATTTTCTTTTACTGTATGAACAAACGGTAATCCGGACTTTACCACAATGGGCAACCGCATTGCGTTAATCGAGCAGTAGACCACGACGGCGACATCAAGTACTACAGCTATGACAACCGGGGCAACCTGACCGAAATGCGCAGCGAGGGCAAGGTATTCAACACCTACGCCTTTGACGCCGCCAACCAGTTGATTGAAGTGACCAACAAGTTCGGCGACACCACCAGCTACACCTACGACGGCCTGGGCAACCGCATCCAGACCATCATCGACTTAAACCACGGTGCCGAACATAACAACCGGCCGGTGTTCCCGCCGGGTCCGGGCGGGCCGCCAGCTTTTGTGGAAGAACTAAAAAACAAAAACCTGGGCAGCCTTCACATGGCGGCAACCCCAAGTTAGCCTAACATAGAGGGTTACGTGGTGGACTACACCAAGGAATACAACAACCTGCTGCTCTCCTACGGCGAACACAGCCAGGTGCAGCGCTACACCTAAGGGCTGAATCTAGTAAGTATGGACTTTTTATCCCTGGACGACCACGATAACGGCTGGATACCGTCGGGTACGGATACCGCCTACAAAGAACAGTGGGACAGCCTGTTCAACCTGCACGACGACCTGGGCACTGTTACCAAGGTTATTGGCATCAACGGCAAAACATCAGCTCACTACAACTACGACGAATTCGGTCGCCCTTTGGGCGCGGTAAAACTGGACCCCAACTGGTCCGGCCCGGACAACGCCATATCCTATACCGGTTACACATACGATCACTTCGCGGAGCTATATTATGCCCAGGCCCGGTATTACCTGCCGGACATCGGCCGGTTCATCTCGCAAGACCCCTGGGCGGGAGACATGACCCAACCCGGGACGCTGAACTCGTACCCGTATGTGCTGAACAACCCGCTGAAGTACGTTGACCCTACAGGACTCATTCTCGGACCAAGCTTAACTGATAGGGAAATAGAAAAACAATTAGAAAGAACCAAGAAATATACAAATTACGGCAACATGGTACGGACACCCGCTAGTAATAGTAATGCTGTTGGCACAGCATGGAATGAATATGAAGACAAAATCAATAAAACTGACGGTGGTAGTATTGATTGGGACTACTATGAATTTTTATATCAAACCGGACAATTAGATCAAATCCCTGACCCTGTATTGGCAGAAATCGGGGGACTCAAAGAGCCCTTTTTCTCTCCATTAGATCTGATACCGGCAGGTGGTTTCCTAGGGAAGTCTGCCACCACTTTCGGAAAAGTAGGAATAGAAATATCCGATAGATTACTTATCAAAATTTCTGGAGGGAAAGTAATTAAGGGTGCGGGTAAAACTACTTGGGGTATGTGGGACGATTTGGCCAAGGCTACCTACAAGGGGCGTGAATATGCAGAAATTAACGGACGTTACTTCACTAGAGAGGCAGTCGACAGGATGACTCCTAAGGGTTATGGTACCGCAGCCGGTGGTTATCAAGCCAGAGGAATTCCAACGTCAGTTGTTGAAGATGTTATAACTAATGGGACCCCTCGTGAAGTTATAAGGAATGGAGTAATTAGAACTATTTTTGAACATAACGGAGTGAGAGTTGTAACGGAGGAAGGCACAAAAATTGTCATTACAACATTGAAATACTAATAGGAGTGGATTTAATGAATGACCACAGCAAACGCTTAATAGACAGGGTTTTTCACGCGCTTGGGCGATACGAGGACGGAACGGTAGTAGAAGATGAACTACTTCGTGATATTGAGGGAATTTGTAGCGCTATTGAAGAAGAAGGAGTTCAAAACCTCGTATCTAAACTTGCGTTGAAGATCGATGAGTCGCGACATCTGTATGACGTTGAAGAAGGCAAGACATTTCTTTCTTTGGAAATAGGCAAATTCAAAAAGGCTATGCAGATTGAAGGAAATAGGTAGTACAGCATTTCGGGATTTCTGGGGACAAGGGGACAAGCCCCTTGTTCCTACCTGTGGAGGACAGATTAAGCACCTGGCTGGAGCATGACTCAATTGAGTGTCATAATAAAGAAGTGTGTCAAGGGAACGGGATTATTGACCACCATCTTGGCATCTATTAAGGAGACTGAGGTTCATTCCACCACTCAATAATACAATCAAGCCATTCGCTCGTGCTATATCAGTCCGGCGAGTGGTTTTTATTCCGCTTCATTGCCTTCGGACACACCACCGGATACACCTACGACGGCCTGGGCAACCGGATCCAGACCATCATCGACTTAAACCACGGCGCCGAACACAACAACCGGCCGGTGTTCCCGCCGGGACCGGGCGGACCGCCAGCTTTTGTAGGGGAACTGAAAAACAAGAACCCGGGACAGCCATCACATGGCGGAAATCCCAAGCCGGGCTGGGATAAGCAATTCAACCGGCATTACATGGCCCAACATTACGTGGTGGACTACACCAAGGAATACGACAACCTGCTACTCTCCTACGGCGAACACAGCCAAGTGCAGCGCTACACCTACGGGCTGAATCTAGTAAGTATGGACTTTTTAGCCCTGGACGACCACGACAACGGCTGGATACCGTCGGGTACGGATACGGCCTACAAAGAAAAGTGGGACAGCCTGTTCTACCTGCACGACGAGCTAGGCACTGTGACCAAGGTGGTGGGCATCAACGGCAAAACATCGGCCCACTACAACTACGACGAATTCGGCCGACCTTTAGGCGCGGTGAAACTGGACCCCAACTGGTCCGGCCCGGACAACGCCATAGCCTACACCGACTACATTTACGACCACTTCTCGGAACTGTACTACGCCCAAGCCAGGTACTACCTGCCAGACATCGGCCGGTTCATTTCACAAGACCCCTGGGCGGGAGACATGACCCAGCCCGGGTCGCTAAATACGTATCCATATGTGCTGAATAATCCGCTGAGGTATGTGGATCCGTTAGGATTGTATTGGATTTCTGAAGGCTGTGATAACTGCAACTATATATCTTAAAGGGTAGAAATGAGCAAAAAAGATATATATACTATTTTCAATAATGTATATAATAATTTTTTATTATTTGGTGAAGTTCTCTGTTGCGATTTAGTAGATAATGTTATGTTAAAAGATTGGATGAAAATATAGCATCGAGTGTGGTGAGTCAGGGAGGGTTCCTCTGACTCATCGCTTTTGTTGTGTAAGCCAACGGTAACCTGACCGGAAAAGTCCCCCCACACTGGGAGAAAAGGCCATTCCCTGAGGAGCTTGAAGAACTGCAAATTGGATTTTTGATTAAGCCGATGTTGTCCGGGGTAAACGTATTTGCGAAACTTCACGTTTTTGATCTTAGGAATTAAAGGGCTTTAACCTTTAGAATATGTAAGTGTCCCACAGATTTAAACTCTACTATTTCAAGCAATCTTAAGCATCTTTCTGCAATCTCATGCGTACCGTTCCTTCCTTAATAATGTTTTAGAAGAGAACTCTGTATATTTGTTTATGAAAGACATTTCGGTTATAATTTTTAATAGTCTAATTTCGTGAAGGGGCGAGAATATGAGTATTAATGAAGAGAGCCCTAAAAAGTATCTCACTATTACCTTCGGTTGCCAGATGAACGAACATGATTCAGAACACATTGCCGGTGTCCTGGAAGGTATCGGTTACACACCCACAGATCATCAAGATGATGCCGATATCATCGTGCTGAATACCTGCTGCGTCCGCGAAACGGCTGAAAATAAGGTATTTGGCCTTTTAGGCAGGCTGGGCAAGCTTAAAAAACAAAAACCGGGCCTTATTTTGTGCCTGGGTGGTTGTATGAGTCAACAGGAACATATGGGGCCGCGGATAAAGGAGCGGTTTCGCTACGTCGACGTAGTTTTTGGCACCCATAACATCCATCAGCTGCCGGCATTAATAGAACAGGCCAAAGCGGAGCGTCGCCAGGTTATCGAAGTATGGCCCGAAACCCGGGGCGTGGTGGAGGACGTACCCGCCAGACGGCAACAAGGGGTTAGAGCCTGGGTGAGCATTACTTACGGTTGCAATAATTACTGTACCTACTGTATCGTCCCCTACGTTCGAGGTCGGGAAAGAAGCAGGACGCCCGAAGCCATCATTAACGAAGTTATGACTCTGGGGCGGGAAGGCTATAAAGATATTACTTTGCTGGGTCAGAACGTTAACTCTTACGGTAAAGACCAAACCGGCGGTATGGATTTTGCTGACTTGCTGTCAGCGGTTAACGATATAGACGGAATTGAAAGAATCCGATTTATGACTTCTCATCCCCGGGACTTTTATGATAAACTGGTGTCAGTGGTGGCAAAACTGCCCAAAGTTTGTGAGCATATCCACCTGCCTTTCCAGGCCGGCAGCAATAATATACTACGGCTAATGAACCGTGGTTATACTAGGGAATACTACCTGGCACTGGTGGACAAAATCAAATCGGCAGTACCCGATGTGGCCCTCACCACCGATATTATGGTGGGGTTTCCCGGCGAATCAGATGCTGATTTCGCGGATACTGTGGACTTGGTGCAAAGGGTAGAGTTCGATAGTGCGTTTACATTTATCTATAATAAGCGAGAAGGTACCCCGGCGGCCAGGATGACCGATCAGGTGCCGGACGAGATAAAAAGCGCGCGCATTCAGGCATTAATTGAACTGCAAAACGGTATCACTTTGCGCAGGAATGGGGCCGAGGTGGGAAGAGTGTTGGAATGCCTCGTGGAAGGTCCCAGTCGGACTAATAAGGAATTAATGGGTGCCCGTACCAGGACGGGAAAAATTGTGATTTACCGTGGAGCGTCGGAACAAACAGGTCTGCTTTTGCCGTTACGGATTACCGGTTATAGCCTAACCCACCTTAGCGGAGAGGTTTTGCCGGAGAATAATACCATGGAGGTTTAGCTATGTCTATACTTGAAAAGGCCTACGAACTAGGTCAAGAAATCGCCACATCCAAGGAATTAAATGACATGAAAGAAGCCGAACAGGAATTGATGCGCGATGAAATAGCGCAAAAAATTATTCAAGAATTTAATGAAAAGCAAAAGAACTTCATGACCATGCAGCAGCAAGGTCTGGAACTGACCGAAAGTCAAAAAGCAGAAGTAAAAGATATGGAACAGCGCATGCTGGAGCACCCCCTGATTTACAGGTTTTTTGAAGCGCAGCAGGGCTTTGAGAAAGTGTTGGAAGAAATCAACAACATCATCTCCAAGGCCATTTCCGGTGAACAAGCATCTTGTAGTGACGACTGCTGCTCCGGTTGCAGCAGTTGCGGCAGCTAATATAGTTTTACCAATCTATCCCGTTATTAAATACCCGGTCATTATATGATCGGGTATTTTGTATTTTATTGTTATAAATCCTTGCTCCCTGATATAATAACCGCAGGAGGTAATCACCTTGACCTATACACCTATGATGCAACAATTCCTGCAAATTAAACAAAAGTACCCCGATTATGTTCTTTTTTTTAGGATGGGCGACTTTTATGAAATGTTTTTTGATGATGCCGTGCAATCATCCCGGGACCTTGAAATTACCCTTACTGCCAGGGATGGCGGGGCGGGTAAAAAGGTACCCATGTGCGGAGTGCCGCACCATGCCGCTGATAATTACATAGCCCGGCTTATTGAAAAGGGGCGGCGTGTGGCTATCTGTGAACAAATGGAAGATCCACGCCAGGTCAAGGGTCTGGTAAAAAGAGAAGTTACCAGGGTCATCACCCCGGGTACAGTCCTGGAAGGCCAGTGTCTAGATGAAAAGAGGAACAATTACTTGGCCTGTATATTTGTCGGTGACGACGCCTGCGAACTGGCTTTTACTGATTTTTCCACCGGGCACTTTTTTTTGACCCAGTTTGAGGGCGTTACCGCGGTCAACGAGATGATTGATGAACTATTTAGGCTCCAGCCGGCCGAACTGCTAATTCCGGAAGGACTAAAAGACGATATTAAGGAGCGGTTGACCGGTTTCGGGGCGTGTGTTGTGAACCTATTGGCGGACCCGATGTATGTTCGGGAACGGGCCAGTGAAATAATAGAACTTCAATTTGGGCGCCATTGGACTGAAAAAGGCGCCGGGCAACTGGCACCGGGTCTGCAGGCTGCCGGTGCTCTAATGATGTACCTGCACGAAACGCAAAAAAGAAACCTACAACAATTGAAAATGCCCCAGGTTTACTTTGCCGGTCAGTATATGAAAATTGACTCATCAACTCGCCGTAACCTTGAACTGACCGGTTCTATCCGGGATGGTTCCAGGCGGGGCACTTTGGTTCAGATATTGGATCACACTGCTACAGCCATGGGCGGTAGGTTACTTAAACAGTGGTTGGAACAGCCGCTGGTAGATACCGGCTTGATTAACGCTCGTTTTGACGCAGTGGAAGAACTGGTCGGGAACCTTTTTTTACGTCAACGGCTCAAAGATGCACTGAAAGGGGTCTACGACCTGGAAAGGCTGGCTGGCCGGGTGGCATACGGAACCGCCAATCCCCGGGATCTGATGGCGCTGCGAAAATCTTTCGATTTGCTTCCAGGCATTAAGGAGCTATTGACCGGGTGCGGTTCGGGCCTACTGATGGAAATCAAGGCTGAACTCGACGCCATGGAAGACATCAACCAATTGCTGCACCAGGCCTTGGGGGATAACCTTCCCCTTGCGGTTAAAGACGGAAACATTTTTCGTTCTGGCTATCATCCCGATATTGATCGCCTGCGGGAAGCCAGCAGGAGTGGCAAGGACTGGTTGGCTGGTTTGGAGGTTGAAGAGAGGGGAAAAACGGGCATCAAGTCGCTTAAAGTTGGCTACAACAAGGTGTTCGGCTACTACTTGGAGGTCACCAAATCTAACCTGGAACAAGTGCCGGATTATTATATCCGGAAACAAACACTGGTTAATGCCGAGCGGTACATAACCCCAAAGTTAAAAGAATACGAAGAAACGATTATCGGGGCCGAAGATCGATTAGTACAGTTGGAATACCAATTATTTGTGCAGCTTAGGGAAAAGATAACCGGCCAGGTTCGCCGCATTCAGGATACGGCCGGTCGAGTGGCTGTGATAGATGGGCTGCTGGCCTTCGCTGAAGCCGCGGACAAAGGGAATTACGTCCGGCCGGTGGTGAATAACAGCTACGATATTAACATTTGTGATGGTAGGCATCCGGTGGTGGAACAAATGCTTGGACCAGGCGGCTTTGTACCCAATGATACCGCCCTGGTTGACGGAAATCGCCTAATCCTGCTTACCGGCCCCAACATGGCCGGTAAAAGCACCTATATGCGGCAGGTGGGGCTAATTACCCTCATGGCTCAGGCGGGCGGCTTTGTGCCCGCGTCATCGGCTGAAATCGGTGTGGTGGATCGAATTTTTACCCGTATTGGAGCGGCAGACGATTTGGCCGGTGGGCAAAGCACATTCATGGTGGAAATGAGTGAATGTCGGGACATAGTCAATAATGCCACACCCCAAAGCCTAATCATTATGGATGAGGTGGGCAGGGGTACCAGCACCTACGATGGGATTAGCATTGCCCGGGCTTTGTTCGAATATATGCACGACCAAATTGGTGCCCGGACACTTTTTTCTACCCACTATCACGAATTGACCGACCTGGACGGGCTGCCCGATGTGGGCAATTTTACAGTGAGCGTTAGGGAAAGGGAAAACGGAATCATCTTTTTGCGCAAAGTATTGCCCGGCAAGGTGGACAGAAGCTATGGTATCCAGGTGGCCCGCCTGGCCGGACTACCAGAATCTATTTTAAACCGAGCCGTTGAAGTAATGCGGGATTTGGAAAAAACAAAGCAAGCACCTGAAGCCAAAGCGGCGCCGGTGGTTGATGTGCTATGTAATAATTGTCAGGACAGGTTGTTAATTGATGAATTAATTAAGCTGGATATTAATTATATCACTCCCATGGAAGCCATGAACGTTTTGGTCGTTTGGAAAGAAAAAATTAAACAGTAGCGGTGCTCGATAATAAGTAGTTGCAGGATAATGTCCGTTGGCGGAGAATAAATTCAGTATAACTAATTAAAATATTCGGATTTATCGGGTCTGGGGGTGGAAGGATGTATATCGGTATCGATGTAGGGGGCACCCGTACCGATGCGGTGTTGTTAGAAAACGGCCTGGTGCGGGCCTACGCCGAGGTTCCCAGCAGCAGCGATATTCTCTCGTCACTACTGGAAGCATTAGATCAGATAATGAAAGGTGTACCTGCCGAACTAATTGAGCGGTCGGTTTTTAGTACAACTCTGATTACCAATTATGTCGCAGAAAAAAAATACGATCCTGTTGGATTGGTGTTAATCCCCGGGCCTGGTTTGTGTAGTACCCAGTTTAACTATCAGTCTGATACTTTTACTATCTCCGGTGCTATTGATTACCGAGGCCGGGAAATAATGCCCCTGCGCATGGAAGAAATAGAAAACGCCATCGTTGAATTAAACGCCAGGGGATACCGGAAAGTGGCGGTGGTGGGTAAATTTTCAGTACGCAATAACAAGCACGAAAAGGAAGTTGCCGAGCAAATTAAAAAGCATTTTCCTCACTGGCATGTGGAAATGGGACACCAGGTGGCCGGAAGTCTAAACTACCCGCGCCGGGTGGTGACTACCATGCTAACCTGTGCCACCAGAGACAAGTATTCTTTATTCTTAGATTCAGTCAAAGAAGCAATGTCCAGTCGGGGCATTGAAGGGTCATTGTTTATCCTTAAGGCGGACGGCGGCACCATGCCGCTTAGTAAAGCTACCAGCGTGCCTATTGAAACCATTTTCAGCGGTCCGGCAGCCAGCACACTTGGAGTGCAGGCACTAATACCGCCGGGGGAGACTGCTGTGGTTGTGGACATCGGTGGTACCACTACTGATTTGGCGCTTATTTTAGGTGGCCAGCCGCTTATTTCCACCCGCGGGGTGCCCGTATATGATCAACTGACCCAGGTGCGCGCTATGGCTGTAAAATCTGTGCCTGTCGGTGGCGACAGCGTAGTTGAAAGAGTGGGCAAGGAGATCGTTGTCTATTCCGAAAGGCTGGGCGTGCCGTATTGTCTGGGCGGCCCCATGCCAACCCCTACCGATGCCCTACGGGTGCTGGGTTTAACCGGGGTGGGCGGTAAGGAAAAGGCTTTGGAAGCAATGAATATTTTGGGCCAACCGATTGGTCTCGGCACTAGTGAAGTAGCCAACCGGATAGTTAACCTGGTCATTGACGTTATTGTGCATGAAATTGAAGAAATGTTTTTGCAATGGGAGCGGGAGCCGGCCTATCGGGTTTGGGAGGTATTGCAAAAGCGTAGAGAGCGCCCTTCCACAGTTGTCGGGGTTGGCGGCGGGGCTGCCGGTTTCATTGTCCAAATAGCAGCCCGGATCGATTGTCATCCTGTTATTCCGCCGTATGCTCCATTAGCTAACGCCATCGGGGCGGCGGTTGCCCTGCCCACGCTGCAGGTTAGCCTACGGGCCGACACCGAACAGGGCGTTTACACTGTTGAAGAAGAAGGTTTTCAGGGCAAGATTGAAAAAGATCCCTTTACAGAAGAAGATGCTCTGGTTTTGGCCAATGACTGGTTGAAAAAAAGAGCGGGGTTATATGGTTTGGACAATACACTGGAAAAAACTGAAGTGACCAGGCGGGATGTGTTTACGATGGTCAGAAATTGGATTACCACCGGGAGGATTTACGATATTTGCGTGCAGACACCAAGGGGAATTATGGGGCAAATTGGTGCGAGGGGTGATTTTTAGATGACCTTAAATAAAACCGGTCTAATATTCTTTCCTGCGTTTGACTGGGCTATTTCGCCCACTCACCCTGAGCGGGAGGAACGCCTCCTGTACACCAGGGATCAGATTTTTGAAGAAGGGGTTATGGATATGCCCCAGATTCAGGAATATGCGCCCCGGTTGGCCACCATGCATGATATAGCCAGGGCCCATTTTTGTGTGCCCCGGGTGCAAAGTCAGGTAACTGAAGCGCACTTAATCGCTGCCGGATCCACTATGCAGCTTGGTGATAGCATAATAAACAAAGAAATTAAAAACGGTTTTGCCGTGGTCCGCCCGCCTGGTCATCACGCCATGCGTGTAGTACACGGCAACCGGGGTTTTTGCAGCATCAATAACGAGGCCATTTTAGTGGAGTACCTGCGCCGTAGACATGGCATTAAAAGGGTGGCCATCATTGATTCGGATGCTCATCACGGTGACGGAACCCAGGATATTTTTTACCACGATCCAGACGTGTTATTTATTTCTTTTCACCAGGATGGACGGACTATTTTCCCCGGCACCGGTTTTGCCCATGAATTAGGCGGGCCCGGGGCTTACGGCAGAACACTAAATATACCGCTGCCGCCCGGATCCACCGACGAAATTTTCATGTACGTGGTGGATAATCTGGTGCTGCCGGTGGTAAAGGATTTTAAACCGGACATCATCATTAATTCGGCCGGTCAGGACAATCACTACACTGACCCGCTGGGCAGCATGAGGTTTACCGCCCGGGCCTACGCTGATTTTACCCGAAAACTTAAACCACACTTGGCGGTATTGGAAGGCGGTTACGCCATTGAAACTGCCCTGCCATACATTAACCTGGCTATTATTCTGGCCCTGGCTGATATAGATTACTCGTGCGTAATGGAACCGGATTATTGGCCGGGCAGGTTTAAAGAAAGTCCGGACAGGGTAAACCTGGTGCACCGGATGGTGGAACAGTTACTGGAAACCTGGGAGAAAAAAGATAAAATCGACCTGCAAAAAATCTTTGGTACCGGTGAATATTACCAAAGGAAAAAATTTATCTATTACGATACTGATTATATTGAGGAAGAACAGCTTGAAAAAGTTAAGGTATGTCCGGACTGCCCCGGATATATACTCATAGAATCCCGGGGTGAACGGGGACACCGTGAGCCGGTTAACATTTTTGCCATCTCCATTCCGTTTCAGGCCTGCCATAAATGCCAGAGCCAAGCTTTTGACATCTACGAAGAGTCTAAAAGGAACAAAAAATGCGACTATGTGTATATGCAAGACAGGTCAACAGATACTTGTATGTCTTTCGATAAGAAAAAAGGCCAGGAATGGGTAACGGAAGGATAGACAGCAGGATGCCGAAAATTAAAATATTGGACGAAAGCACGGCCTGTCGCATAGCCGCCGGTGAAGTGGTAGAACGGCCTGTTTCGGTAGTTAAGGAACTGGTGGAAAATTCGCTGGACGCCGGGGCGGACAGGATAACGGTAACCCTGGTCGGTGGCGGGGCCGATGCAATAACGGTGGTTGATAATGGTTGTGGAATAAGCCAGGAGGACACCCCCCTGGCTTTTCATCGTCATGCCACCAGTAAAATTAATGACGCCGCAGATCTGGGCCATATTGAAACCTTGGGTTTTAGGGGCGAAGCACTGCCCAGCATTGCTGCAGTTGCTGACTTGCAGATCAAGACCCGCACTCCACAAGACAACGCGGGGTATCTAATGCGCGTTCATGGCGGTACCATTACTGAGTTTGGCCCGACCGGTTGTCCGGTGGGTACATCGATTGCAATTACTGACCTTTTTTTTAATACCCCGGCCCGCCGCAAGCACATGAAAACAAAATCCACCGAGGGTGGATTAATAGCTGATTTGATTTATAAACTGTCTTTAATTAGACCCGGAGTCAGGTTTGCCATGGAACAGCGGGGACGTGAGGTGTTCCGATCACCAGGGACAGGTAAGCTGTTGGATGCAATAGCTGCTGTTTACGGGGTGGAAGAAGCCGGGATGATGGTCCCGGTAACCGCCGTTGAGGGTGATATTACTGTAGTCGGGTATGTGGGTAAGCCAGAGCTGAACCGCAGCACCAGGCAGCAAATTACGGTATCAGTTAACGGCAGGCTGGTGCGCAGTAGTACTGTCAATCAAGCCTTGGAAGAAGCCTACAAAGGGTTAATTAGTATCGGCCGGTATCCTCTGGCGGTATTACAATTGCAATTACCCCCAGCCCTAATTGACGTTAATGTTCATCCGGCCAAAACCGAAATAAAAATTGAAAACGAAGAACAACTGGCGCAGTTAATCAGCACTACGGTACGAAGGTCTCTGCGACAGACTAACTTAATCCCGGCAGTAGGATCTAATTTAATCAATAAACCAAGTTTACCTGCTACGGCCGAACCCTTTAAACTGTCCTTTGATACCGCCGACAATAAAAAAACCACTGTACCTCATAACGTTGCATACGATAGTTTACTGCCTCAGGCACAACCGGAGTGCGTTATGGAAATTTTAAAGTACATTGAACACGAGAAAGATGAGCTACCCGAACCTAATGATGCAGAGCCGGCCGGTGACCCGGTAAACATGGAAAGTCAGGCGACCGTGGGAGCAGCAGTAAAAGCAGTTGTCGGTCACCTTAACGAAACTGTGACCACCGAAGCACAGCCCGATTACCGGGGTGCTGAGTTTCCCCGCCTGCAGGTGGTGGCCCAACTGCTGAACATGTATATCATTGCTGAAAGCGAAGGCAGTGTGTATCTGATTGACCAGCATGCTGCCCACGAGAGGGTACTCTTTGAAAAATACTATGAACAGCTGCAAAATAACACTCCTCAAGTGCAGTATTTACTGGTTCCGTTAAGTGTAAATTTAAGGGCCCACGAAAAGGAGCTGCTTTGGGAGTATAGGTCGGAGATTGAAGCCCTGGGTTTTGTCCTGGATGATTTCGGCCGGGACAGCTTGCTGTTGCGTGGTATCCCCGGGGACAGCAGTCCAGGAAAAAGTGAACGTTTGATAGAGGATATGCTGGAAACAATAGTAGAACAGGGTAAACCTGGTGGTTTGGGGGTTAAATTCGCTCTGTCCGCCCTGTTGGCCTGCAAAGCTGCGATTAAGGCGGGGGAAAAACTTGCCATACAGGCGATGCAGTCCCTAGTGGAGCAATTAGCTGCGGCCAATGAACCGTTTACCTGTCCACATGGCAGGCCTACTCTGGTGTCTATAAGCCGGCGGGAGTTAAGCGTTATGTTCAAGCGCGCTTGACCGGAGGGTATACTTTGAACTGGTACGGTAAGAAAATTTTGGTAACCACATCACTGCGTTCCGGAATGGACCTAAATGATTTGGCTGACCGGATTAGCGCTGAGACCGGGGTGCCCCGGGTGTCCAGGGACAATTTATCACTGGGTGCGCTGCTGGGCCAATATGAAGCTGACGGGGCAATTATAGTGGAAGCCGGGCGAGTCTTTTTTACCGATGGAAGTGTGGAATTTTTTTTTCACCCGGGACTGGCGGTACTGCGTATAGCAGAAATCCGAAAAGGAAAAAATGATCAGATGATCGCTGCTATGGATCTCAAGCCCGGCCAGCGTGTGCTGGACTGCACCCTGGGACTGGGCAATGACGCATTAGTGGCCGGTTATGTAGCCGGGGAAAGCGGCCAGGTTTTAGGGTTGGAATCGTCGCCAGTAGTTGCTGCCCTGGTGCGCCATGGCATGCAAACTTATAACCGGGGATCCCGGGCGGTTCAGGATTCTATGCGGCGCATTGAAATAAAATGCGCCGATCACCGGGTCGTCTTAGAAAGCCTGCCGCCCGATAGTTTTGACGTGGTGTACCTAGATCCCATGTTTAGTAGTCCATTGACACAATCAAGCGGTATCAATTCCTTAAGGCCACTGGCAGACCACCGCCCATTAACGCCGGAAGTAACGGCGTTGGCCTTAAGGGTGGCCAGAAAGCGGGTGGTGGTAAAGGATATACGGTGCGGGAATCGTTTGCGGGAGCTGGGTTTTAGCTATCTAACAGGGGGAAAAAGATCACCCATTATATTTGGCATCCTGCTCAAAGAAATATAAAATTAAAGTCAAAAAACCCGTGGAGGGGTGAGCATGGCAGCAGAACAAAAAATACCGCTTATAATTATTGCCGGCCCTACTGCCACAGGGAAAACCGAAGTAGCCGTTAAGGTGGCGGAAGAACTGGGCGGCGAGGTGGTTTCTGCTGATTCCATGTTAATTTACCGCTTCATGGATATTGGTACTGCCAAGCCTGATCATAAGGAAAAGAAAGATATTCCACACCACCTTATCGATGTGATTAATCCCGATGCTAATTTTACAGTGGCTAACTTTCAAATACAGGCTAGACAGGCGATTAAAGACATTCATGCCCGAGGCAAAATGCCCATTTTAGTGGGGGGCACCGGTTTTTATATCGATGCCGTAATATTTGATTACGATTTTAACCACGTTGCCCCCGATACCGGTTTACGACAGCTGTTAAAGCGGGAGGCAGAGGAGAAGGGTAACCAGGTGGTGCACGACCGTTTGCGTTTAGTGGATCCGGAAACGGCGGACCGCATCCATGCCAACAACCTGAAAAGAGTAATCAGGGCACTGGAGATATATAACCAGACCGGCATCACCGGCGCGTTGCAACGAAACCAGAGTAAAAAAGAATACCGGCCTTATGATAAACTCTTTTTTTGTTTGCAATATGAACGGGATGAATTGTACAGCAGAATAGAAAAACGGGTGGATTTAATGATTGCGCATGGTCTGGTACAGGAAGTCCAAGAACTACTTAACCGTGGTTACCGCCCTGAGCTTGTTTCCATGCAGGGGTTGGGTTATAAGGAAATTGTTGGTTACCTGTGTAACCGGTACTCACTGGAAGAAGCAGTGCATATGCTAAAGAGAAATACCAGGCGTTTTGCCAAGCGGCAGTTGACTTGGTTCAGGCGATATAGTAACATCAAATGGATAGATATGGGGCAGTATGTTTCCAACTACCATGCTGTGGATGCAATTATCGCTTTAGCAAGGGACAAATGGCAGTAGATAGATAAAGAAAAAGAAAAAATGCCAACGGAGGTAACATGATGACAAAGACGCAAATAAATTTGCAGGATGCTTTTTTAAACCAGGTCCGAAAAGACAATATCCCGGTGACCATTTTTTTGGTCAACGGCTTTCAACTAAAGGGGACCGTGAAAGGTTTTGATAACTTCACTGTGATTATGGAAAGTGACGGCAAACAAATGATGGTATATAAACATGCCATATCCACCGTCAGCCCCATGAAACCGGTGAACACATCCTTTACAGAGACTAAATCCAGCTAATTTAGCGCCGATTAGCCCGGTGGAGCCGAACATTATATTGCCCGCATTGGGCAAATATTAGGGTTCCGCAATAACATTCTATTACTGGTAACCTCCCTGGGGAGGTTTTTTTTTGTTTGGATAACGGATTTTATGATCAGGCAGTTTGTGCATGCCCGGCGCATAGATATTATTATGACGCTGGCGAGGTGGTCGGGTTGGTCAAGGTAAAAATGTGGAACAGTACGATAAACAAAAAAGCGTCCAGAGCCCCGTCTGCTCCAGGGAACGGCAGGGTGCGCCCGGCGCCGGACGGAAATGGAGCCAGACCGGATGGAAGCATTGAAAAGATCGGTGAAATTAGACAGGAATTAGAATCACTGGTAGGCTTGAGCAGCGTTAAAAAACATATCAACGAGATATACGCATTTATGGAAATTCAAAAGAGACGCCAGAAAGAAAAACTGCATTCGGAAGCCCAAGCCTTGCATATGGTCTTTAAAGGCAACCCGGGGACGGGCAAGACGTCGGTAGCCAGGATACTGGGCCGATTGTTCCGGGAAGCCGGCATTTTGCCCAAGGGCCACCTGCAAGAGGTGGAGAGGGCTGATCTGGTGGGAGAATATATCGGACACACAGCCCAAAAAACCAGAGAACAAATCAAAAAATCTCTGGGGGGAATATTATTTATCGACGAAGCTTATTCCCTGGCCCGGGGAGGGGAAAAGGACTTCGGTAAGGAAGCTATAGATACTATTGTCAAGGGTATGGAGGATTCAAAAAACAATTTGGTGATTATTCTGGCGGGTTACAAAGAGGAAATGGACAGGTTTATGGAGACAAATCCCGGCCTGCGGTCACGTTTTCCAATCCATATTAACTTTCCGGACTATTCCACGCGCGAGCTTTTATGTATTGCGGACATGATGTTGGACCAGAGGGAATACCGCCTGACCAACGGAGCCAGGGAGGAACTGCGGCTGATTATTGAATCGTTGTGCCGGTTGCACCAGCACAATGGCAATGCGCGGTTGGTACGCAATCTGGTGGAAAGGGCGATGCGGGTGCAGGCGGTCAGGCTGGTAGCTCTACCGGCAACCGGTCGGGACGACCTGGTGCTGATTACCAGAGAGGATATGGTGGTGGCGCGGGATACAGTATATAATTAATGTTATACAGAGTAAATGCCTGAGTAGACGCCCATGCCGTGCGCGGCACCATCAGAAAATGAAAAAACAGCCTTCGCGGCGTCTGGTGATATCCGGAGCGAACGGTGCACCTGGATGCGTTGATTAGCCCGTCAAGGCCCCGAATTCATGACTGCTTAGGGCGTAGCCAAACGGTTAAGCAGTTGGTGCCATGCGGTAACAATAGCCTGTTCCAATCATAATAATAAGAATTGCAAGAGAGAGCGGAGCGATATCACCGGAGCGCCGCGCCCACTACAATCAACTTTAAAAGGATTTTTAGGGTAGGGAGGAAACGTTTAATTGAAGGATCTGGACACAATAGCGAGCGAGGTTGACCGGGAAGCACAGGTATATTTTGATCAACTTGACCCGGTGGAGTTCGCTAATCATACTAAGGTTTTAAACGCATTTAATGAAGCCAGGGTCAGCTCTTATCATCTAAGAGAAACTACTGGTTATGGCTATGACGACGACGGCCGGGACACTATGGAACTGGTGTTTGCCAGGGTGTTTGGCGCAGAGAAAGCACTGGTGCGGGGTCAGATAGTCAGCGGCACCCATGCCATTGCTCTTTGTTTGTTTGGTATATTAAGACCCGGTGACCGACTACTGGCGGTGCAGGGAAAGCCTTATGACACCCTCGATAAGATTATTGGCAAGCATGCTCCCGCAGAAGGGTCGCTGACGCAGATGGGCGTCACTTACCGGGAATTGGCACTACTGCCGGATGGTGAAATTGACTGGCCGGGTCTGGACAATGAATTGAAACAGCCCGTTAAGATGGTTATGCTGCAGCGTTCCTGCGGTTACAGCCTACGCCCATCACTGGACATGCCCTGCCTGCGCAAGCTCTGTCAGTTTATCAAAAAGCGTAGGCCGGAAACTATTATATTTGTGGATAATTGTTATGGTGAATTGGTTGAAGCTACGGAACCATTGGAAAACGGCGCGGATATTATTGCCGGCTCGCTGATCAAAAACCCCGGTGGGGGACTGGCTCCAACCGGCGGTTACGTGGCCGGCCGGGAAAAGTTAGTGGATATGTCAGCCAACCGGCTCACCGCGCCCGGGATTGGAGCCGATGTGGGTCCTTCCATGGGCTGGCTGCGTATGTTTTACCAAGGACTTTATCTGGCCCCGCACCTGGTGATGGAAGCGCTGCGGGGGGCTATCTGGGGCGCTTTATTTTTTCGCCGGCTGGGTTTCGAGGTTTATCCCGCCCCGAGCGCTGTACGCACCGACATTATCCAGGCGGTGGTACTTGGCACTGCACCGCGCCTGGAGGCGTTTTGCCGGGGGGTACAGGCCGCTTCACCTGTGGACAGCCACGTCGTACCCATTCCCGCTTCCATTCCGGGTTATGGGCACCCGGTAATCATGGCCGCCGGCACATTCGTCCAGGGCGCTTCACTGGAATTTACCGCTGACGCGCCGCTTCGCGAACCGTATGCTGCTTACTTTCAGGGGGGGTTGTCTCTATATTATACAAAAATTGGTCTGAAGCGTGCGGTGGAGGAAATTAGGCGCTGTGGTGGTGAAAGCGATTGAATTTTAAGCAATTGGAAGCATTTGTTCGGGTGGCTGAGATGCAAAACTTTACCAGGGCAGCCAAACAAATGTTTATGAGCCAACCAGCCATTAGTTTTCAAATTAAAGCTTTAGAGGAGCATCTCCAGGTATCTCTTTTCCGGCGCGATGAAAAAAAAGTTCTCTTGACCGAGGCCGGCCGGCTGCTATTGCCAGAAGCCAGGCAAATGATTGGTCATTACAAAAAGATAAGAGCGGGTCTAGAATCATTGCGGGGCCTTGAAACAGGCCGGCTGTCTATTGGTGCGGGAACCATCCCCGGAGAGTACCTGTTGCCCATCTTTATAGGTAAGTTCCGGGCCAATCATCCTGGTGTAAAGGTGAAAATGCGCATTGCAGGCAGTGGTGACGTAGTCGGTTGGATCAAAGAAAGGGAGATTGACCTTGGGGTAGTGGGCAGCGCTGTCGGCGGGGATAATCTGGAATTGGTTCCCTGGTTGGATGATGAACTGGTGTTAGTCGTGCCTGCCGGCCATCGCTGGGCAGGTAAACTAATTGATGTTACTGAACTGGCCGAGGAAAAGTATATCCTGCGCGAAGAGGGATCAGGAACCCGCCGTTCCATTGAGGGCATACTGGAAGAGAAGGGCTTCGCTCCGGAAAAACTTGCCATAGAGATGGAACTGGGCAGCACCAGGGCTGTAATTAGCGCAGTCCAGGCTTGTCTGGGCATAGGTTTTGTCTCCCGGTGGGCTGCAGTTGAAGCACTGGCCTCCGGCAAAATAAATGAAGCCAAAATTAACGATATCAACATGAACCGCAAGTTGTTTCTAGTTCGTTACACCCCGGGAATAGCCAATTACGCTGCGGATGCTTTTTTTGCATTCCTTAACGGTGGATTAGAAAAGGATGTAATGCCAAAGAAATAAGGCTTTGCCAAGAGGCAAAGCCTTTTTAATATATGAGATAGGAGGAGTTGTCTAATTTAAACAATATTTTAATAAATCAATCAATAAAGTACAATAATTTGACCATATTGTTAATATAGTTCTTTTTGGTAACTAGCCAAAGCAGGTCAGCCAAAATGGTTGTCGAATAATAACTAAACTTTTAAATAGAGCTTTAAGGGCTGGTGTTTGTGCTTATGGTTTCAAAAATCAGTTTTAAGGCTTTGACATTACGGGCTCAAATGGCTGTATTTTCCTTTTTTTTGGTGCTGCTGGTCGTCGTAATCGGCGGTTTTTTTGTCATTCAGAAAGTGACTTTGGTTGTTGAAGAAGAGATGGGATTACGTGCTGTGGCTATCGCCAGAACCCTGGCCCAGATGGATGAAATTAAAGACCATGTTGGCGTTCCGGGCGGGTGGGAATACATACAACCGATTGCCGAAAAGACTCGTCTGGCCACCGGGGTGGCCTATATTGTAGTTTTAGACATGGAGCGGATTAGGTTTTCGCATCCGGTAAGGGATCGCATTGGTAAAGAGTTTACCGATCTGGACGTAGGCGCGGCCCTGGCCAACCATGAATATATTTCCCGGGCCGAAGGAGTAATGGGCCATGCCACCCGGGCATTTGTGCCCATTAAAGTGGAAGAGGGAACGCGCCAGGTAGGCGTGGTGGTGGTAGGGGTACTGACGCCCAATACAATGCAAGTATTACACAAGGTTAGCTTGGAAGTTTATTCTTTTTTAGTTGTTGGTTTAATTATCGGGCTGGTTGGTTCGCTTTTATTGGCCCGCAATATCAAAAGGGCCATGTTCAGCATGGAACCCGAGGAAATAGCCAGAATATTACAGGAGAGAACCGCTATATTCCAGTCAATGGGCGAGGGTGTGGTGGCTATCGATACCCGGAGTCGAATCACCGTCCTTAACGACGGGGCCCGTAATTTGCTCAAGTTGGACGACGATGTGGCAGGAAGGCCTGTTGCCGAGGTAATCCCCAATACCAAGCTCCCCCGGGTGCTTGAGACCGGGGAACCCGAGCACAATCAGGAATTATTGATTAAAGACACCATTGTAATCACCAACCGGGTGCCTGTTAAAGTGGATGGTTTAATTGTCGGCGCGGTAGCCACTTTCCGAGATAAAACAGAAGTTAATGCTCTGGCGGAAGAATTGACAGGCATTAAGGCATTTGTAGAGGCCCAACGGGTTCAAAACCACGAATACATGAATAAACTGCATACCATCGCGGGCTTAATTCAGCTTAAACACTACGAGCAAGCCATGGATTATGTTTTTGATATTACCGAAGAACAGCAGAAAATTACCAGCCTGGTCAGCAAACGGGTTAACGATTACCGTTTGGCCGGTATGCTGCTGGGTAAATACGCCCGGGCCAAGGAATTAAAAATTAATTTCATTATTGACCCGTCCAGTTATCTTAGTAAATTGCCATCTACAATTAGCAGTAATGCATTGGTTATTGTTGCCGGTAACCTGCTGGAAAACGCTTTTGATGCCGTGCGAACCGAAGTGGAAGACAAAAGAAAGGTCTTCTTCAAAATCATTGAAACAGAAGGCGAACTGATTATGGAAGTGCGTGATTGGGGTTCAGGGATTAAACAGGGGCTGGAACAAAAAATATTTGAGCATGGTTTTTCTACCAAGGGTCAAGCACGGGGTATAGGGTTGTTCTTAGTGCAAAAAACTTTAAACAGCATGAAAGGTGATATTCAGGTGCAAAGGCCCGAAGACGGCGGTGTGATGATGGTGGTAACTTTGCCCGTTGGCATGCAATTGGGGGATGATACCGATGAAAATGATTAATGTATTAATTATTGAGGACGATCCTATGGTGGTTGAGGTAAACAGTGGTTTTGTCAAGGACATACCAGGTTTTGCAGTAACAGGTGTGGCTAAAACCGGCTCCGAAGCACTGGCGCTGCTGGAGAAGAAGAAATTCGACTTGGCTCTTCTAGACATTTACCTGCCTGATATGGATGGTTTTACTGTGCTGCAGGAGGTCAGAAAACGGGGTCTAAATGTCGACGTAGTTATGGTTACAGCTGTTCAGGACGCTGAAACAGTGCAAAACGTGTTTCGTTACGGAGCCGTTGACTATATCATTAAACCTTTTAAGTTTTCCAGGTTAAAAGGAGCCTTGGAATCTTACGCTGCCATGTTTAAACGTTTTAATCAAAAAACAGCTATAGACCAACTTGAACTTGATAAACTAACTCTTAGCCGCACTCAAACTGAAGGCATAACCGGTTTACCCAAAGGTTTAAATGAAATTACCCTCAAACAGGTGCTAATGTGCCTGGTACGAGTGACGAAACCGCAATCGGCCGAGGATGTGGCCGTTTCGCTTGGTTTGGCCCGGGTTACCGCCCGTCGTTACCTAGAGTACCTGGAAAGTAACGGCCGGGTTGATGTTCAATTGCAATACGGTTCTGTTGGCAGGCCGATTAAAAAATTTATTATGACCGGCCGCAATGAACACAAAGAACTAAATTAACAATATGGACAAATTATTGCTTGACCCGTAAGTCGGGAGTAAAATAATTAGCATATAGAATTTTCAGAAAAGTTTCCTATTTTAAAATATTTACATTAAATTATTATTTTAAAACTTGATTGTTACACGTTCCCCGTTGGGGAGGAGATATTTTTTGAAAAAAATGGTGCTTTGCTCTTTGCTTTTAATGTTTATCATATCTGCTAGTGGTTGCTCCAACAGAGTTTGGGATCGGGAACAGGTTAGCCCGGAGCAAAAAATTGTAATTAAGTTTTCTCACGTGGTAGCTGAAAATACTCCCAAAGGTATGGCCGCACAACGATTTGCCAGAGAAGTGCAGGAAAGAACCGATGGCCGGGTGGAAGTGCAAGTATTCCCAAATTCCTCGCTTTATGCCGACGGTGAAGAGATGCAAGCCCTACAGGATGGTGCGGTACAGATTATAGCACCAGCTACCTCAAAGCTGGGCGGGTTGTTTCCATACTGGCAGGTAATGGATTTGCCATTTGCCTTTCAAGACACCAATGCTGTGCATCAGGCTCTAGATGGTTCAATAGGACAAGAACTAACTGAAAGTTTGGAAAACCAGGGTTTCATAGCATTGGCTTTTTGGGATAACGGGTTTAAACAATTAACCAATAACATGAGACCCATAGTTACTCCTGGTGACCTGCAAGGTTTACGATTTAGGGTTATGATGAACAGTTCAGTACTGCAGGAACAGTTCAGAATGTTGGGGGCCAGGACAATACCGTTGCCTTTTAATGATGTTTATCGCTATCTCGAGAAAAATCAATTAATAGGCCAGGAGAACACTATATCGAACATTTACTCCAAGAAGTTTTACCAGGTACAAAAATACATGACCATAACCAATCACGGTTACCTTGGTTACGTGGTTTTGGCCAATAAAGATTATTGGGATTCACTGCCCCAGGATATTCAGGATATTCTCAATGAAGTTATAGCCGAGGTAACTGTTTGGGAGCACGAAGCTGCTGCCGAACTGAACGAGTTGTATTTTAATGCATTGCAGGAAAAAGACAATGTTGAAATAGCCATTCTTACACCCGAAGAGAGAAAGTTGTGGGATGAAGCTTTTAGGCCATTATACAATTATTTTGGCCGGCGAGTCAGCGTTGATCTAATGCATGAAATATTGCAGCAAAAAGAGCAATCAAAATTAACGACAGGGGGTGAAACATAGACTTTTCCTTGGCTGGGTCAGAATATTTTAATAGGAGGAATTGACATGAAAAAGAGATTTCTAAGTTTAGCGTTATGCCTGCTTCTGGCCAGTGCGGTGGCGCTGGTGGCGGTAGGTTGCGGTGGCGGTTCAGAGACAAGTGGCGAAGGCGAAAAGCAAGAAAAAATCGTGGTTAAGTTTACCCACGTGGTTGCAGAATCAACCCCCAAGGGGCAGGCAGCCCTAAAGTTTAAAGAAGTTTTGGAAGAGAGTTCCGCCGGCTTGTTTGAGGTTCAGGTATATCCTTCCTCATCGTTATACGGTGACAAGGAAGAACAAGAACAACTTCTGGCCAACAATGTCCAGTTTATTGCTCCCTCGGTTACCAAACTTGTTACCTTTAACCCCTCATTTCAGATAGTGGATATGCCTTTCCTCTTTAAGGATAAACCCGCAGCTTACAGTTTCTTTGACGGTGAAGCAGGACAGGAACTGCTACGGTCCCTTGAACCCCACGGCATCCTGGGCATGGCCTGGTGGGCCAACGGATTCAAACACTTCAGTAACTCCAAACACCCACTGACGACTCCTGAAGACTTTAAAGGACTCAAATTCCGTACACAAAGCGGCGGGGTGCTTGATGAGCAATTCAAGGCGCTGGGCGCCGGCTCCCAGACCCTGGCTTTCGCCGAAGTTTACCAGGCTCTGTCCAACGGTACCGTTGATGGACAGGAAAACACCTGGAACAACATGGACACCCAGAAGTACGTAGAAGTGCAGGATTATATTACTGTTTCCAATCACGGCCGTCTAGACTACGTGGTCTTAACCAACACTACCTTCTGGAACAGCCTGACTGCTGAACAGCAGGAAATGGTTAGTGCAGCTATGACTGAAGCGACTGCTTACGAGCGCCAGTTAGCTGACGAGTTGGATCAAAGTTCATATGAGAATATCAAGAATAGCGGCAAAGTTGAAATTTACGAACTAACAGACGAAGAATGGGCTAAATTTGTAGAAGCACTGGATCCCCTGTACGCCAAATACGGCGCTGAAATTGGTGAAAAGTACATCGAGGCCGCCAGAAACTCCTAGTTAATAAAATGGGGCGGTGGGTATCCGCCGCCCCATTTTTTGCTAATAATAACGCTTTGGGCATCATTATATCTAATTTTTATTGTAATTAAGCTAATGGTCATATAAAATGTTCCGCCATATCACAGATTTGGCTTACTAAAAGGGCTTACATGGATTTAATATATGCAAATTAATGGTTGCTGTAATGTTTAAGGAGGCGGAGATGGAGACGTTAAAAAAGTATTATAAAGGTTTTGAAGATTACTTCGCCGGTGGGATGCTATTTGTCGGACTGTCCATGGTTTTTGTCAACGTTGTATTGCGTTACGTATGGGGCCGTCCTCAGTCCATACTGGACGAATTCTCGGTATATTTTGTGGTTTGGGGTGTGCTGGCGGGAACAGCGGTAGCCTTAAGAAATGACCACCACATCAAAGTTGATGCGTTTTTTAACATTTTACCGTTGACAGCAAAACATAAGGTAAGTATTTTTGCCATGTCGTTGGGTTTGGCGTTTTGTATCTTTTATACTTACTACGGCATCCAACTGGAATTAGGTTATATAGAAAATGGTATGCGGTCTCCCGACAGCAGGTTCCCGATGTGGATCATTAACCTGATTATCCCCCTCAGCGGGGTGATGTTTGGCATACGCTTCATTGATAAGTTGGTTGGTTTGCTAAAAAACGGAGGCAAAGACTGGATGGATGCCACCGCGAAAGGGGGCAAATAAATGTCAACGGCTCTGCTATTTGGTGTTTTCGTTGCACTGTTTTTAGCCAACGTACCAATCGCTATCAGCCTGGCTGTGGCAGCTCTTGTTGTGCTTGGCTTAACCACTGACTTTACCATGCACATGCTAGTGCAGCGGATGTTTGCCTCGCTCCTTTCACCTACCCTGATGGCTATTCCGGCCTTTGTTTTTGCTGGCGTACTGATGTCGCACGGGGGGATTTCCAAGTACCTGATTGCCGCCCTGCGTGCTTGGTTTGGCCATCTGCCAGGCGGACTGGCTGTGGTGACTATCATGGCCTGTGCCATATTCGCCGCTATTTCAGGCTCCAGCCCGGCTACAGCCGCCGCCATCGGTGCCATTATGTACCCGGCGCTGGTTAGTGGGGGATATCCCAAAAAGTATGCTTTAGGTTTAATTGCTGCTTCTGGTACCCTGGGCATTTTAATCCCGCCCAGCGTTACTATGGTGGTATTTGGTGTCACCGCGGAAGAATCGATCGGCAAGCTTTTCATGGCCGGGTTAATACCCGGACTTATACTTACCGGTATTCTTGTTATTAGCGCAGTAGTATACGCTAAGATGATGAAGCTAGACTTAGAAAGCAAAGCTTCCTGGGATGAACGCTGGAAGACTAGCATTAAAGCTTTGCCGGGTGCCTTTTTACCGTTTTTCATCCTGGGCAGTATTTATGCCGGTATTGTAACCCCCACCGAGGCAGCCGTGCTGTCAGTCTTTTATACCCTGTTGGTATCGTTCTTGATTTACCGGGAAATGAGCATCAGGGACATGCGTAAGATTTTTGTAGAATCCATTAATATTTCATCCATGATATTCCTGATTATTGCTGCAGCGATGGTGTTTGCGCTGTTCTTAACCGTGAACCAGGTGCCACAGCACTTGTCGCAGTGGATATCAGATAATCACCTGAACAAATACATGTTCTTCCTGGCTACTAATATCATGTTCTTTGTCATGGGTACTTTTCTAGAGGCCGTGTCCATTACCCTCATTACACTGCCCCTGCTGTTGCCCATGATTCACGCCCTGGACATCGACATTATGCAGTTTGCAGTGGTGATGACGGTGAACATGGAACTGGCCATGATTACACCGCCAGTGGGGCTGAACCTCTTTGTGGTTAGCGCTATGGCCAAGCAACGACTGGAAGTAGTCATCAGAGGAGTATTACCGTTTCTTCTCATTATGGTACTAGCATTGATATTATTTGTGCTTTGGCCCGATGTATCCACATACATCCCCAGGGTGCTGATGGAACGCTAATAAAAAAAGGCTCCTACTGCCCGGAAGCGGGTAGCGGGAGCCTTTTTTTGCATCTCGAAAAAAGTATGTTACCGGTAACTAAAACTTTCGCACCAACCCGGTAACTTTGCCCAAGACGGTCACATCATTAACTATAATGGGCGAAAGTTGGTAGTTTTCTGGCTGTAGACGTATGTGTCCATCTTCCCGAAAAAACCTTTTAATCGTCGCTTCATCATCTAGTAGGGCCACCGCAATATCACCGTTATCCACGCTGGGTTGCTGTCTGACAAGCACCAAGTCTCCTTCGAGAATGCCGGCTTCCACCATGCTGTTACCTTTGACCTGCAGCATAAAGAATTCGCCCCGACCGGCGAAATCCACCGGCATGGGGAACGTATCTTCCCTGTTCTCCACGGCTAAAAGGGGTATACCAGCCGCCACCCGGCCCAAAATCGGTACCATGATCATTTCCCTGAAGCTCTCTTTATCGTCATCCAAAACTTCCATGGCCCTAGGTTTGGTGGGATCTCTGCGTATAAGGCCCTTTTCTTCCAGTTTGCAAAGATAGTTGTGCACAGTTGAACTCGATTTTAAGCCTACTGCTTCGCCAATTTCCCTAACTGATGGGGGGTATCCACGAGATTGAATACTGTGTTTGATATATCTTATAATTTCTGTTTCGCGGTGACTTAGGTTTTCTTTCACAGCTGCACAACCTTTCTGGAATTATACTTAATTATAACATAATATTCCTGGGGGTAAACATGTGTTCGGGAAAAATCTATTCTAAATTCTGAGTACTGGAATTTAATATGCTTTTTATATTTTTTAGAAGGAAATAATGTAAAAACGCAGAATATGAAATAAAAATAGACCTAAAGGTGATAAATGTGCAAAAAATTAAAGTAGTTATAATTGGAACCGGAACTGACGGAGTATCAGTATACAATTTGCTTAAGGATATAAATGATGTTGAAATTGAGTGTTTTGTTGAAATACCCGGGGAACCGATGGCAACGGACTTTTTAAATCTGGACGGAATAAAGATCTGTCAGGATTTGGCTGTCATTCAAAATTTAAAAAATATTGCGGTAGTAGTAAATACTGTTAAACATCCTTTGGTTGAAGAAAATATAAAAAAAATAGAACAAAATGTTTCCATTATTGACACCCGGGCGGTAAACTTAATGGTACATTTGTTCAGGGAAAAAAGGGAACTGCTGGAAAGCAAACGCATCCAGGGTGAACTTTCCACGATTCTAAATTCTGTTCAGGAAGCGGTGGAAGTGGCCGATAAAAACGGGGTGATTAAGTACGTTAACCCGGCTTTTACCCGGGTAACAGGCATCCCGCCCGATAACAGGATTGGCCAAAACGTGTTTGAAATCTCACCCGAGGGAGCATTGGCTATGGCCATACGCACCGGCAAAAGCGTATTTGGTCACCGAACCAGGGTGGGTGGCAGTAATGCCGAGGTGATTAGCAACGCATCACCGATTATAGTGGACGACAACGTGGAAGGGGCTGTGGTAGTATTTCAGCACTTCACAGACGTGATGAAGCTGATGGATGAATTACGGCAGCGTACAACCATGATTGAAAGTTTGTCTGATAAGTTCGGCCAGGTTACCACTTGCAAGTATTGTTTTATGGATATTCTAGGCAATAATACAGAATTAAAAAAAAGCATCCAGTTATCCGAGAGGGCAGCTCGCAGCAACTCAACCGTTCTTCTTTTAGGTGAAAGCGGCACCGGAAAGGAACTTTTTGCCCATTCTATCCACCATGCCAGCTCCAGGCGGGATAAACCTTTTATTAAAGTAAACTGCGCCGCCATCCCGGAGAACCTGCTGGAAAGCGAGTTTTTCGGCTATGCTAAAGGAGCTTTTACAGGGGCAGTGAAATCAAAAATCGGCAAATTCGAGCTGGCCCACGGTGGATCTATTTTTCTGGATGAAATAGGTGATATGAATTTAAGTCTACAGGGTAAGTTGCTGCGAGTATTGCAGGAAATGGAGTTTGAGAAGATTGGCGGAAATCAAACCATCCGGGTTGATGTACGTGTAATCGCAGCTACCAACAGAAGTCTCAGGGATTTAATCAGAAAAGGCGAATTCAGAGAAGATTTATATTACCGGTTAAACGTTGTGGAAATAACCGTTCCGCCCCTGCGGGTACGTAAAGAAGATTTGCCAGTCCTGGTAAATAACCTAATATTTAAGCTAAACCGTAAGCTGGGTAAGAAGGTCAAGGGCCTTACCAAGGATGCCGAAGAGGTTTTTTACAGCTACGACTGGCCTGGGAACGTGCGGGAACTGGAGAATGTTGTGGAGCGGGTCATGGTTACTGTGGACGAGGAAACCCTAACCAAAAAGAACTTTATCCAATATGTAAGCCAATTGAAAGCTGTGCCTGAGCGGGATATTGAATTGCTGCCCATTGACCAGATGGAACAGGTACTAATCAGTAAAGCTTTGGTCAAATACGGCAATACCGTAGAGGGTAAAAGACGGGCTGCCAAAGCGTTAAATATCTCTTTAGCTACTTTATACAACAAATTGAAAAAGGCAAAATTTGAAAGTTCAAGCATTTAGAAATAATTAAAAAAATTAGATTAAATAAACGAATGAAGGTATTGCTCTTTTTTTAACTCTTTATTTCTAAAATATATAAATTTATACCTATTTAGTGCTTAAATTGTACATTTTATAAACAATTAATAACGCAGATAATTTTTGATAAAGATACTGCAGTAATGCAAGAACGGCGTAAACATTGACGAAATTGCCCTGCTAGCTAAGGTGTGTCCTTTATTGGCATGATACTTGCGTAGAATTTTTAAAGAGTATTTATCTCTGTTTTAAGGAGGGAACGACATAAAAACAATAAATGCTGGAAACATAACTGACACTGTAGCCAACCTTTGTAAAGAGGCCAATTTTTACCTAGGCCAAGATATGATAGAAGCTCTTAGGAAAGCATACGATGGCGAACTTTCTTTAACCGGCAAGGAAATAATCCAACAATTGATGGATAACGCGGAAATAGCCAGTTTAGAAAAAGTTCCCATGTGCCAAGACACCGGTTATGCAGTTGTTTTCGTGGAACTTGGACAGGATGTGCACATTGAAGGTGGTTTGTTGGAAGACGCCATTAATGAGGGGGTGCGCCGGGGCTATACTGAAGGGTATTTAAGAAAGTCAATTGTAGGTCACCCGCTGGAACGTGTCAATACCGGTGACAATACACCGGCGGTCATACATATAAAACTAGTGCCCGGGGAGCAAATAAAAATTATTGTAGCCCCCAAGGGTGGCGGTAGTGAAAACATGAGCGCTATTAAGATGTTAAAGCCGGCGGAAGGGGTTGAAGGGGTAAGGAAATTTATCCTGGATACCGTTAGAGCTGCCGGCCCTAATCCATGTCCGCCAATTATTGTCGGTGTTGGTATCGGTGGAACCATGGAAAAAGCCGCGCTTATTGCCAAGGAGGCGTTGCTTAGGCCGGCTGGAATGCCAAATCCTCGGCCTGAAATTGCCAAATTGGAAAGCGAATTTTTAAATGACGTGAATGCCCTTGGGATTGGCCCGCAGGGTTTGGGGGGTATTTACACCGCGCTGGCGGTACATGTAGAAATATACCCGGCACACATTGCCAGCCTCCCGGTGGCGGTTAATATCAACTGTCACGCCAGCAGGCACCGGGAAGCAATCCTATAAAGAAAACTTGGTTCAGGTGGGGTTTTGACTCGGGGTCTTACAGGCTGCGCGAAGATAAACAAATAGCGGGGTGATACAAAAATGATAACTAAAATAAAACTGACCACACCTTTGTCAGATGAAGTGGTGGAAAAATTACGTATCGGCCAGAAAGTGCTGTTAAATGGTGTTTTGTACACTGGTCGGGATGCTGCACATAAAAAAATGATTGAGCTGTTGGATAACGGCGAATCACTGCCCGTGGAATTAAAGGGGCAAATAATTTATTACGTTGGTCCTTCTCCGGCTAAACCAGGCCGGGTAATCGGCTCTGCCGGCCCTACCACCAGTGGTCGTATGGATGCATATGTCCCCAGGTTGCTCGCATTGGGTTTAAAGGGCATGATTGGCAAGGGTAAGCGTACACCCGAAGTGATTAAAGCCATGAAACAGTACAAGGCGATATACTTTGCAGCTGTTGGTGGAGCCGCCGCCTTGATTAGTAAGTGCATCAAGGAGGCCGAAGTAGTGGCTTACCCCGAACTGGGTCCGGAGGCAATACACCGCTTGGTGGTGGAGGATTTCCCGGCTATCGTGGTCAACGATACTCTGGGTGGAGATCTTTATGACGAAGGTACTAAAATTTATGCAGCTAAGTAGTATTATTGTTAAAGTTCAAAGGGGGTGTAATACTAAGGGTATAAACAAATGTGAGCTTAGTTTTGCATTGCGCAACTAAAATGGCTTACACAGGCTTTAACAGGCATACTTTCTGAACCTAACAGAGGGGGATAAGTAGTGAAACTTTTTGAATATATAGGCAAAGAAATTTTCTCATCCTTTGGTATTACCGTACCTCGGGGGAAAATGGTAACCAGCCCCGAGGAAGCAGCCCAAGTAGCAGCCGAAATCGGCGGTACGGTGGTCGTAAAATCTCAGGTTCTAGCCGGCAAGAGAGGTAAAGGCGGGGGAATTAAGTTTGCCTCCGGCGCTGAAGAAGCTCGTGAAGCTGCGGCCTCTATACTGGCCATTACAGTACAGGGTCACAAGGTGGAAAAGCTTTTAGTGGAAGAGAAAATTCAAATTGATAAGGAACTTTACGTAGCGATTACCATCGACGGCTCGGCCAAAAAACCGGTCATTATTGCGTCCTCTCAAGGGGGCATGGACATCGAGGATGTACCGGATGAACATATTGTAAAATGTCATGTTGATGTAACTGTGGGCGTATATCCTTATCTGGGCCGCGAGATCGCCAGGCGCATGGGTCTTACCGGCAAGCAGGCTGCTAATTTTGCCAAGCTGCTGCCGCTGCTTTACAAGTGTTTTAAAGATAAAGACGCTGAACTGGTGGAAATTAACCCGCTGGTTATCAGCGGGGATATACTGATTGCTGCTGATTCCAAGTTTACTGTGGATGATGACGCGCTGTACAGGCAAAAGGACGTACCTTACGTGGAAGACCGGACCTCGATTGAGAAGCAGGCTCACGATTTAGGGTTGGCGTTTGTGGAACTGGGCGGCAATATTGCTGTCATGGCTAACGGTGCCGGTATGTCAATGGGCAGCCTGGATACCCTGGTGCATTACGGCGGCAGTCCCGCCAATTTCCTGGATGCCGGCGGCGGTACCGGAATGGAAGGAACGGCAAAGGCGCTGGAACTGCTGCTTCAAACCAATCCCCGGGTTATTTTTATTAACATCTTTGGCGGCATCACCCGCTGCGACGATGTAGCCAACGCTCTAATACAGGTTAAAAAGACCAGGGAGATCCCGGTGCCGGTGGTAATCAGGCTGGTTGGCACCAATGAGCAGGAAGGCGTTAAAATCCTCAACGATAATGGTATTGAAGCCTACAAGGTAATGCAAGAAGCCGCTGCCAAAGCGGTAGAAATTGCGAATGCCGAGTAAGTCATAGCCGCGCTAGAAATTTATTATGACCTAGAACTCATGAATGTCGCCAATTAAGGAGTGGTAGAATAGTGGCAATTATTATAGACGAAAATACCAGGTTGATTGTTCAGGGTATTACTGGCAACCAGGGCAGGTTCCACACTACCCAAATGCTTGCTTATGGTACCCAGGTTGTGGGTGGCGTATCGCCGGGTAAAGGCGGTCAGGAAGTGGAAGGGGTTCCGGTTTACGATAGTGCTTTTGCAGCCGTGGAAGCGCAAAATGCAAACGCTTCGGTGCTCTTTATTCCATCGCCTTTTGCCAAGGACGCGGCGTTTGAAGCCATATCTGCAGGCATTAAAGTGCTGGTAATTGTAACCGAACATATTCCTGTACATGACGAAATGGAAATTGTAGAGTACGCCAGTCGTAATGGCACCACGATAGTGGGCCCAAACACATTTGGTATTGTTTCATCCGGTAAATGCAAAATAGGGATCCCGCCGAACCAGTTTTTTATTGAGGGACCCATTGGCGTGGTAGCCCGCAGCGGAACCCTGACTTACGAGATTGTAGGTAACCTTACCGCCAACGGTATGGGTCAGTCCACAGTGGTTGGACTGGGTGGTGACCGGGTGGTTGGCCTTTCCTTTGTGGATGTGTTGGAGAAATTTGAGCATGACCCCCAGACCAAAGCGGTAGTGCTGGTGGGTGAAATTGGTGGTAATGCTGAAGAAATGGCATCCTTGTTCATTAAGGACATGACCAAGCCGGTGGTGGCCTATATTGCCGGCAAGAGTGCGCCTCCCGGCAAACGGATGGGCCATGCCGGAGCCATCATTGAACGTGGTAAAGGCACATTTAATGCCAAGGTGGAAGCTTTGCAGGCAGCGGGAGCCAGAATAGCCACCCTGCCTTTTGAAGTACCCGACCTATTGCGTGAGGTAATAGGTTAAAGGAGGAGTTATATTGTTTGAACGGGACGTTACGCAAAAAATCAAGGACCAAAAGAAAAAGTACGAAGAAAAACTGGATAAGTTAACCGCCAAAAGGCCTGAACGGCAAGCCGAATTTGCCACCGATGCAGATATAAAAATAAATACCACGTATACCCCGGATGATCTAGAGGGTATGGATTACGAACAGGATCTGGCTTTCCCAGGCGAGTATCCGTATACCAGGGGGGTACAGCCCAATATGTACCGGGGGCGGCATTGGACCATGCGCCAGTACGCCGGGTTCGGAACAGCCGAGGAGACCAACAAACGGTTTCGTTACCTGCTGGAACAGGGCCAAACCGGCTTAAGCGTAGCATTTGATCTGCCTACCCAGATTGGCTACGACTCCGATCACTCGCTTTCCAAGGGCGAAGTTGGTAAAGTGGGGGTAGCCATTGACTCTCTGTTAGATATGGAAACTTTGTTCGATCAAATTCCGCTGGACAAGGTCAGTACCTCCATGACCATCAATTCGCCGGCGGCCGTTTTACTGGCTATGTATATTGCCGTGGCGGAAAAGCAGGGAGTAACGCAGGAACAGCTTAAAGGAACGATCCAAAACGATATTATAAAAGAATACATGGCTAGGGGCACATACATTTTCCCACCCGAGCCGTCGATGCGCCTAATCACCGATATTTTTGCTTATTGTGCTGAAAACATACCGGGTTGGAACACAATTAGTATCAGCGGTTATCATATCCGGGAAGCCGGTTCCACTGCTGTACAGGAAGTAGCTTTTACCCTGGCCGATGGTATAGCCTACGTGCAGGCGGCCATTGATGCCGGCCTGGATGTGGATGAGTTTGCTCCCCGGCTGAGCTTTTTCTTTAACGCCCATCTTAATTTCTTTGAGGAAACGGCTAAGTTCAGGGCCGCCCGTCGTTTGTGGGCCCGGATTATGAAAGAGCGTTTCGGAGCCAAGAACCCCAAGTCTTTGATGTTACGTTTCCATACTCAAACAGCTGGTTGTACCCTAACGGCACAGCAGCCCGACGTAAACATAATGCGTGTTGCTTTCCAGGCCCTAAGCGCGGTACTGGGCGGCACCCAGTCACTGCACACCAATTCCCGGGACGAAGCAATGGCTCTGCCCAGTGACAGTTCCGTACTAATCGCACTGCGGACCCAGCAGGTCATCGGTTACGAAATTGGCGTGGCTGATACGGTAGACCCCCTGGGCGGCTCATATTTCATAGAGAACCTTACCAATGAGATAGAACAGCAAGCTGCAGAATATATCGCTAAGATAGATGACCTGGGTGGGGCACCCAAAGCGATTGATTTCATGCAGAAAGAAATTCAGAACAGCGCTTACCGCTACCAGAAGGATATTGAAAGCGGCAAAAAAACGGTCATCGGTGTAAACAAGTTTATCATGCACACTGAACGGCCCAAAGACCTGCTGAAAGTCGACCCCGAGGTGGGCCGGCGTCAGGAAGAAAAATTAGCCCGGCTTCATGCTGAGCGTGATAATGCAAAAGTACAGCAAGCTCTTGCCGATATTGAAAAGGCGGCAGTTTCAGGGGAAAACCTAATGCCTTATATTATTGAAGCGGTGAAGGTTTATACCACACTGGGTGAAATTTGCGGGGTCTTGCGGAACGTGTTCGGCGAGTACCAGCAACAAATTGTTTTTTAACCAAGGAGGAGTGCGCGGATGAGCGGAAAACCGATCAGGGTGCTGGTGGCCAAACCAGGCCTGGACGGACACGATAGAGGCGCTAAGGTAATTGCCCAATCCTTGCGTGATGCCGGCATGGAAGTTATATACACAGGACTGCGCCAGACTCCTGAGCAAATTGTAGGCGCAGCGTTGCAGGAAGATGTGGATGTAGTGGCCCTAAGTTGCCTGTCCGGGGCTCACCTGCACCTGTTCCCCGCTGTTGCTGAAGGCCTGCGTAAGCAGAATGCCGAAGATATCCTGGTGCTGGGCGGTGGAATTATCCCGGATGAGGATATCCCGGCCTTAAAGGAAGCGGGAATCGTTGAAATTTTCACCCCGGGAACCAACACCGTAACGGTTGCGGATTTCATCAAGGAAAAGATTGGACGATCCTGAAAAAGGTCAAATTAAAAAAGTTAAAAAGTCTAAAGTCTGTTAGTGGCCTTTGACTTTGTAACTGAGATTAAAGCTATACCAATTATAGAAAGACGGGTGGTAAGGCTTTACCACCCCGGGAATCGCTGATTACAGGAGGTGCAATCTGTAGTGGTAGGTAAGATTGACCATATTGGTATTGCCGTTAAAGATATGGCGGCGGCTAAAAATTTTTATGAACAGGTGTTGGGTCTAAAAGTTACATCCGAAGAAGTTGTGGAAGAACAAAAAGTTAAGGTGGCTTTTATTCCCACCGGTGACAGTGAAGTGGAACTGCTGGAGAGCACCACAGAGGACGGCCCTATCGCTCGTTATATAGAAAAGAACGGTGAGGGTATCCAACATATTGCCTTCCGGGTAGAAAACCTGGAAGAAAAACTGGCAGAGCTAAAAGCGGCCGGGGTCAGGTTAATAGATGAAAAGCCGCGGCGGGGCGCCGGTGGAGCTAAAATTGCCTTTCTGCACCCCAAATCCACATTTGGCACGCTGGTCGAACTGTGTGAGAGGGATTAGCGGAAAGGGGACACACCTTCATATAAGGAAACGAAGGAATGTCCCCAACTATGGACAGGGGACACACTATCAAATAAAGAACGAAGGAATGTCCCCAATAGAGGAGGGCACAGCATGAGTATGCAGGAAAAATTAGACCAACTAAAAGAACTAAGGGCTAAGGTACAGGCAGGCGGTGGCGAGAAAAAAATTGCCAAGCAACACGCCGCAGGCAAAATGACCGCCCGGGAAAGAATTGACTATTTTTTTGACCAAGATACTTTTCGGGAAATAGATGTTTTTGCCGGCGAACCGGATAAAAACCCCAGCGAAGGCGTGGTTACCGGTTTCGGTTTGGTCAATGGCAGAAAAGTGTTCGTTTACGCCCAGGACTTCACGGTAACCGGAGGTTCGCTGGGTATGGTTCATGCCCAAAAGATATGCAAGGTGCTAGACCTGGCCATGCGCAACGGCGCGCCGGTGGTGGGACTGAACGACTCCGGCGGAGCCAGGATTCAAGAAGGTGTTGACGCTCTAAACGGTTTCGGAGAAATATTTTTCCGCAACACCATTGCGTCCGGGGTAATACCCCAACTTTCTGTTATTATGGGGCCGTGCGCCGGCGGAGCGGTTTATTCGCCGGCCTTAATGGATTTCATCTTTATGGTTAATGGTACCAGCCAGATGTTTATTACCGGCCCGCAGGTAATCAGGGCAGTTACCGGTGAAGAAGTTTCTATGGAACAGCTCGGCGGGGCGCTGACCCATAACCAGACCAGCGGAGTGGCTCATTTTATGGGCGAAAACGAAGAGCATTGCCTGGATACAGTTAAAAACCTGCTCGGATACCTACCCGCCAGCAACACTGAAAAGCCGCCGTTGTCCGAGTCGGTAGAACCGGCAGTGGATAGGGAAGCGCTTTTAGATATCGTTCCCGCCCAGCCCATGTTTAGTTACGATGTAAAAAAAGTAATTCAGGCTGTGGTGGACGGAAGCGAGTTCCTGGAAGTGCTGCCTCTTTACGCCAAGAATGCAGTGGTTGGCTTTGCCAGGTTTGCCGGACAGCCGGTGGGGATTGTGGCCAACCAGCCCGACTTTATGGCGGGTTGTTTGGATATCAATGCTTCAGATAAAATCAGCCGGTTCGTCAGGTTCTGTGATGCCTTTAATATTCCGCTGGTGACATTCATGGATGTGCCCGGCTTTTTGCCCGGTACCGGCCAAGAATTTGGCGGTATTATCCGCCACGGCGCCAAAATGCTATATGCGTATTCCGAGGCAACCGTGCCCAAGGTGACTATTATATTGCGTAAGGCTTACGGCGGTGCATACTTGGCCATGTGCAGCAGTTCACTGCGGGCTGATATGGTTTACGCTTGGCCGACAGCGGAAATTGCTGTCATGGGGCCTGAAGGTGCTGTTAATATCATCAAACGCAAGGAAATTGAAAACGCGGCCAACCCTGCCGAGGAACGCAGCCGGCTGGTGCAGGAATACCGCGATAAATTTGCCAACCCCTATGTGGCCAGTTCAAGGGGTTTTGTAGACGATGTCATTGACCCCCGGGAAACCAGGGCCAAGATAATTGATGCTATTGAATCATTAGCCTCCAAACGGGAGAGCCGGCCAAGTAAAAAACATGGCAATTTACCCGTTTAAGTATTGAATAGCATTTAGGAATTATGGGAAGTAAATCTTGAAAGAATAACCAATTAAAAGTTGGGTTGGCAGCACAGATGCATGTTGTGCTGCCGGCTCGGCAAAGAACACTGCTTGGGGATAATGGGCAGATGAACTAGCTAAACAGGAGGTAATCATAGTGAAAAGAAACAAGATAACCGTTATCGGCTCCGGTAATGTGGGAGCCACTTGCGCCCACTGGGCCGCCGCTAAAGAATTAGGCGACATCGTGCTGTTTGACGTGGTTGAAGGCGTACCCCAGGGCAAAGCGCTGGATCTACAACAAGCTGCCCCCATTGAAGGTTATGACGTTAACGTGGTGGGAACTAACAGCTACGAAGATACAGCAGGTTCCGACGTAATTATCATCACCGCTGGTATTGCTCGTAAACCAGGCATGAGCCGCGACGACCTGGTCAATACCAACGTTAAAATTGTCAAGTCATGCGCTGAACAGGCCGCCAAATATTCACCCAATGCTTTTATCATTGTGGTCACCAACCCTTTGGATGTAATGGTGTACGCCGCATATAAGGCTAGTGGTTTTCCGGCCAACCGCGTATTTGGCATGGCCGGTGTGTTGGATTCGGCCAGATTCCGGACTTTTATCGCCATGGAACTGGGTGTATCGTATAAAGACGTCAGCGCCTTCGTCCTAGGCGGACATGGAGACGACATGGTGCCTTTGGTTCGCTACAGCTATGCCGGCGGTATCCCCATCGAAAAATTGATGCCCGCCGACCGGATCGAAGCCATAGTGGAAAGAACCCGTAAGGGCGGAGCAGAAATTGTTAATTATTTAAAAACCGGCAGTGCTTTTTATGCCCCGGGCGCATCGGCCATTGAGATGGCGGAAGCGGTGCTTAAGGACAAAAAACGAATTTTGCCCGTAGCCGCTTACTTGCAGGGTGAATACGGTGAAAAAGATATTTATTTTGGCGTGCCGGCCATCATAGGCGGCGGCGGGGTAGAGAAAGTTATTGAAGTTGACCTGACTGACGCGGAAAAGGTAGCGGTGCAAAAATCTTTCGATTCGGTTAAGAAGGTTTTGGCAGCGGTGGACTAGATTATCTTAGGCTAGCTTAGGCTAGCTTTAGCTAACAACAAGAGTATACAGTATATTTAATGCATCTGCAGGAATGAAAGACAGCCGAAGAATGCTTAAACATTTAACTAATTCTTACATGGAGGTTGACAATATGAGCGAAGCGAGAAAGGCAATGATTTGCGATACCACCATGCGGGACGGCCACCAGTCATTGCTGGCTACTCGTATGCGCACCGAGCACATGCTGTCCATTGCTGAAAAAGTAGAAAAGGTTGGTTATTATTCTCTGGAAACATGGGGCGGCGCCACTTTTGATTCCTGCATGCGCTTCCTAAACGAAGATCCCTGGGAAAGGCTGCGGGTCCTGCGCAAACATTATCCCAACAGCAAGCTGCAAATGCTGCTGCGGGGCCAGAATGTAGTGGGTTACAGGCACTATGCAGACGATGTGTTAGAAGCATTTGTTAAGTACACCGTAGCCAACGGGTTGGATATATTCCGAATTTTTGATGCTTTAAATGATGTTAGGAACATGGAAAAGGCTATCGAATTTGTCAAGCGGGAGGGTGCTCACGCTCAGGGGACCGTAGTTTACACCATCAGCCCCGTGCATGATTACGATTTCTACATGAACATGGCCAAGGAATTGATGGAACTGGGAGTAGATTCTATTTGTCTTAAAGATATGGCAGGCATCCTGGCTCCGCAACCCGCTTTCAATATTATCAGAGGGTGGAAGGAAATGGGTGCCATGGTGCAGTTGCACTGCCACTATACCAGCGGCATGGCTTCAATGACATATTTGAAAGCGGTGGAAGCCGGTGTTGACGTAATCGACTGCTCAGTATCAAGCATGGCGCTGCAGAGCTCCCAGCCGGCTACCGAGAGCATGGTGGCGGCCCTGGCGGGCACACCTTACGACACTGGCTTGGATCTGGAGCTGATATCCGAGATTGCCGCTTACTTTAAAGAGGTACGCAAGAATTACGGTGACTTTGACAACGCCAGCTGCAGTCCTGATACCAACGTGCTGACTTATCAAATTCCCGGCGGCATGATTTCCAACTTTATCAACCAGCTTAAAGAGCAAAACGCCCTTGACAAACTGCCCCTGGTGCTGGCTGAAGTGCCCAAGGTCAGGGAAGATTTCGGTTTCCCGCCGCTGGTAACCCCGTCCAGCCAGATAGTAGGCACCCAGGCGGTAATCAACGTATTGGTAGGTAGCCGTTATGCCATGGCAACTGACGAAGTTAAAAACTATATGCGCGGTTACTACGGCCGTCCGCCGGCTCCGGTGAACGAAGAAATAAGGAAGAAAATTATTGGAGACGAAAAACCAATTGAGTGCCGTCCGGCAGATATGCTAGAACCTGAAATGCCCAAAGCCAGAGAAATGGCTGCTCCATTTATGACCCAGGAAGAAGACGTTGTTTCTGTGGCCCTTTATCCGCAGGTGGCCCTGGACTTCCTAAAAGCTAAAAAAGGCTAATTAAGATTCCCTATTATTATACTTACGGTAGGGTAGGGCAGGGAAGTTGGTTTGTAAAATAGAATCATATTTTTCATAGTTTAAAGTTAAACCGGGCTCTCGTATGGGCCCGGTTTAACTTTAAACGGTTATTCTGCCTGTTAAGCTGTCAATTTTAAAATAAGAAGGCAACTTAATATATATTTAGACTTATTTTTCTTCCTTTCACCTTGTACTTTAGTCTGTTCAGCGGATACATACTGACAATTTTCAAAAATGTACTAGAATATATGTAAGGGATACGGTTGATTAGTAAAGGAATGAGGTAATCATGATTAGCATGCAGTGCGCTCAAAACTTGACAAACGCAAATAAAAAGCCCATCATGTGCATGCTTGAGGAAAGTAAGTATTGTGATAATTGTTGCGAATGCTTTACCTGTGAAATTGACGCCTCAAAAATTTGCAACAATTGTGCCGATTGTGTGAAACTTACTCAATGGCGATGCTTGTAACAGGTAAAAAATAGCTCATTACGAGCCGTATTTTTTTAATACAAAAAACTACCGATAATAAGTATTATGTAAACTTGAGCGTTTTTAAAGGGCTGTGACTTAAATTATATCTGTGCATTACTACCTACATCCAAGCCTTCGATACTATTCCTAGTAATTTTACTTAACTTATATATCTCATTACTCAAATTCATTAAAATATCAATGCACAATATCGCCTTGAGTGAATGTTCTTTAGTCCCAAAATTAAGTTGTTCTCCGTGACAGATTTTATTTCTTAATGGTTGGTGCATCCATCGTTTTTTACTTTCAGATGAGCAAAGGATTTCATTTTGTAAATATTCAGTAACCGCTTCCCATAGCAAAGCACCACTCTCAGGGATTGCTGATAACTGGATAAATTTACCCTTTTCACTATTTATTTTGTGTTCTTCTATTTTGTAGTGCTTTGCTATTAGATTTTTATACTCTGCCGATATAGAAATATTATTATTTTGAGCATAATGTGATATATCAACTATAATCCCGTATAATTGACACATAAGTAAAGCCGTGGACGAATAATAATTTCCAACTAAATGCATATCTAGGGCTTCTCTAAGTATCGGCTGCCTTTGAGTATTAACCCCTTCACACTGAGTCCATAAGTTATAACTATCATTAACATACTTTTCATCACAATAATTAAAAATAATACGCTCCATGATATCTTTGCAATACAAACCATCTATATCTTTAGCATATTGCTCTATAATTTTTATCTCTAAATTTTTATCGTATTCTAAATTAAAGGCCATTTAATTTTTCTAAGTATCATTATAAATTCTATATGTTGAATTGCTTCTTGGTTAAAAAACTGGGGAAACTCTATGTTAGCTATTGATTCGGTAATTCCTTGAGCAGCCGTGGTAATATGATTCAAAGATTTGCTAACTACTTCAGAAAACATTCTTAAGGTTTCTGCCATGCTTTCGTTTAAAGATTCGAGCGATGTCTTCATTATCTCAGAATCTTTGCTATTATAAAGAGTTTTATTTTTGTTATTCATTAAACACCTCAAAAAAGTAAACAACCGTAGTCATTAATTAATTTTTTACCTAGTAATTTCTATATTTCATAAGGTTCAAATCCTTGAGCTAACGCTGATTTCCAAACCTTTTTGCGTAAAATTCTTGTTTCTCAGTAAGGTTATATCCTTGGGCAAGATAAAGACCAATTTTATAGCAAAACGAGTTATTGTAACCAGAAAACTTTCCAGAGACCTTACCCCAGCGACTCAATGCATACCAAACATTCTTGTCCCATAATGGTTCACTATCAGCCGTGAAATCCAGTTCCATTTGTATTGGTTTATTTTCAGTTGTAAAAACCAGTTCTAATTGTTGTTTAGCTTCTTTTGTTTTAGGCTTTGTGGTTATTTGTTTCTTTTTCTTATTGAGTTTTTCTTTTGTAAGTGTCTTTATGTTGACCTCTTTTGTACTTTGAGCCTCGGTTTGTGATGGATTAACGTCAGCCGTTTCTGTAGTTGTTAAGCTTTCAACATCCAAAGGTGAGAACTCTTCCTCAAAAAATTCTCCTTCAATCTCGCTATCTGTGATTTGCTGGTCTGTGGGCTGCCGTTTTAGATCTCCAATCAATAGCGCAATTGCTGCTTCTGGGTTTGCATAATAACGTCTTGCTGGTACTCTGTGTACGAACCAGCCGCTCCGTTCAATTATATCCTGCCTCTGGTAATCTTCGGCGCGTAGATCTCCATCATCTTCATAATGAAAATCCCCATCACATTCTACTGCTATACGCCGCCCTTCATCATCAATAACTACCATATCTATTTTGAAGTTAGAGCAAGGAACTTGCGTAAACACGGTATAACCTCCATCACGCAATGCAAAACAAACATCTTTTTCAAAATCGCTATCAAATTTATCTTCTCCAACCATCCCCAGGCGGTCAGTTGGGTTTCTATGTTCATTTTCAGCATGTAAAAGGAAATCTTTTAAAATCCCCCTAGGAAACTCTTCAACGGGTCTTGAGATGAAGTATATCATTTTGCGCCTGGCTCTGCTAAAGGCAACATTAATCCTCTCTGGCTCTATTTGGATTGCATTAATTACCCCAGGCGAGCTGCTGGGGCCAAAACGCATAGAGTACAAGATAATATCTCGTTCGTCACCTTGAAAACCATCAGCAGTAGAGACTATTAGTTGATATTTTTTAATCCAATCAGGGCGCTCTTCAAGTTTTTCATAGATTAAATTCTGAAGTAAGGTTGCTTGCTGCCGATATAATGACATGACTCCAATAGTCAGACCGTCTGCTTCGCCACTTGTGATTAACCTTATTACCTCATTTACGACGGTTTCGGCTTCGACCAGGTTTTGTTTTGTTTCTGTATTATCATCTGCACCTTTAACAAGCTGCACTTCAAGACAAGGCATAAATCTTTTCCTACGAATAGGAGTCAGTACTCGTAACTTGTTATCATAAAATTCTTTATTGCTCCAAGCAATTATGGGAGGTTCACACCTAAAATGTTCATTTAAGAACTCGTTGCTATTAGCAGAGAAATTTGATAATGATAGTAGAGATTCTCTACCATGAAGGAATTCAGCTTTATGGTGTGTTCCTAGTCCATGTCTTGATAATAGAACTTGTACAAGGTTATCTGATAAAAAACGGACATTGGGGTTCTTCATTTGTTTCTCATCGCCAACTACTATCATTCTTTTGGCTCTAAATGCAAGGTGTAGAGCAGTTGCTTGGTTACATTGTGATGCCTCGTCCACAATAAGATAATCAAATAAACCAGCTTGTAGTGGGAAGACTCTCGCAACATCATCAATGCTCATTATCCAGCACGGAAATACGGTAAGTAGTTTTGTATAACTGACTTGCCCCTTAAGTTGGACTAGTGATACCGTTTTTCTCTTCTTGCTAAGTAATTTATTAAGTTTGGTGACTTGCTGTCTTGTTGACATATCAATAGAGGCATATTTCAAAGAAATTTTTCTTCGTAACTTTATTGCTTTAATGACCAGGTTTCTTTTTTCCTCACTGATTTTGCTGATCCTCATAGCTACTTCGTCAATATTATCAGGGTTAGATGCAAGGTCCGTTTGAATAAATTTTCCTAAACGATGTGCTTCTATAGCTTTGTTAATATCCTTAAGCCATGTAAGTCGGATATTGTTTATTAAGGCGGTTTTAATTGTCTCAAGTGTTTTAGGAAGTGTTTGTAAAATACCTGATTCTAATTCTATAGCCTTCGCAAAATCTGGGTGAAGAGATAACATTAGTTTCAAATTGTCAACTGTCTCTTGTACTTTTATTTCATAATTTAAAGTAACAACGGTTTCAATAACTTCGTTCAGAGTACCTAATAATTTTTCGTTTCCTTGAATTTCTTTATTTATATTATTAAGACCAATAATTGTTTGTAAATGAATAATAGTTTTATCAATTCGGCTTTTTATGTAAACTAAAGATTCTGAGTCCGAGAGTTTATTAAGCGTCTCATAGGCGCTCATTGTCAGTTTTTCTGGAGCTTTTTCTTTTGGTGCAATATCTACAAGCCTTAGTAAATCTAAATAGCTGACTGCTACCATTACCTGGTGTGAAATCTGTGAAATTGAGGAATCTACCGTCATCTCACTTACTGGAATTCCTGCACCTTTTAATGACTTTATATCCCCTATTACCTCGTACTTAAGGGACCAGTATTTATTCCAGGTCTTCAAATCAGAGAGCGTTTGCTCCTTGGTATTGTGTATAATCTTTAATCCCATTTGGGATAATTGTTTTCTTGAGGAGATGCAGTTGGGATTGGTATGCCAAACAAACCACGACCTGTTGTATAGGATTTCTATGGCTTTAGATGTAATATTAATTTCTTCAAGAGATGGAGATTCTTTTAGTATTGAAGGCGGTATTCCGCTTTCTACTAATTTTAAATATTTATCATATAAATTTTGGGCTCTACTATTTAAAATTGTTAGTACGTCTGAACTCATTGTTGTTAATGCTTGTTTTGCAGTAACAAAGTTAGGCAAAGGAATCGATAATTCATCCAATTTAGTTATGTAAACCAGATACTTCTCTCCGTTTTTCTCAAGCCATTCTCTAAGTGATTTAAGGTAATCAAAGCTTTCATTTAAATTTGTTTTAGCATTTTCATAAAAATTTTTAATTAGGTCTCTCGAATCATTCCCTTCCGAAACATAAAAATCAATATTGTAGTAATCCACAATCTTCTTAGTTGCTTTGGCATAGTTATATAAGATATCTATAGATTGTAGCTTAGAAGGAACAAAAATATGTAATAAATCGCTGTAATTTGTACTTATGTTCTTAAAGTGAGAGCACCATTGCTTTAAAGCTTCGGGAATCTCGTTTGCTAGGCCTTCAGGAATTTCATCGTCCAAGCTGATGTGGTTATATTCCCTTAGTTCATGAAATTTATAGTAATCTGAGAATTTATCACGCTCTATTGTTTTGAGTTCAGAGAAGCGTGCTTGAAGTTTGCGTTTTCCTTGGTCTTTTTCGTGAATTGCTTCCATGTTTTTTTCAAATGAGTTATTCAGGCTAACAGTTGAAACATCGGCTACATAAGTATCAAACGTTGCCAACTTATTGGCTAATTGGGCTGCGGAAGCCTTCTCACCTTTTAATAAAGACATGGATAAATAATCAATGTCGGGTAACTTTTCAGCAACCACTTCTAAAGCTTTATTCTGGTGACTTGCAATAAGCACGGAATTTCCTTCGGCCACAAGGTCACAGACCAAGTTGGCTATGGTCTGAGATTTACCTGTACCTGGTGGGCCCTGAATAACCATAAGACGTGATTTCTCAGCTTTTCTAGCTGCCCTTCGTTGTGCTTGGTTACTCAATAGAGGAAACAAAAGTGGTCTTGAATGAATAGTTGAATCAGGGTTATCTGAAAAGCCATCGTTTTCCATGCTCTCTGGCACTGGTTTTAAAATAGTTTCAATAACTGTTTCGCCGTCAATTTCTTCTAGGTTGGCCAGTTGGGATAATTCATCTAACAAGAATGCATTCCCGCGACTGGAATTAACAATAGAGATTGCCCTATAAACAGTCGGAGTGCCATTATCTCTTGCATCAATGGCTTTTTGTAATGGTGAATTGAGTACAGGGTCTATCTCTAAACCTGCTAATGCTTCTACTACTTCTGCAATAATCTTTATAACTTTATTAATTGTTTTCTCATTAAAATCTTCTTCATATAGTAACGGTAAAACCTTTTGGCGGACAAGCTCCATTTCGCTATCACCATTAACTAGCTTGGCAATTAGCTTAGAATTAAAAACTGGCGTTACAAAATTCTTTGAGAAAATAATCTTACTTTCTAGTGGTTCGTAGTCAACCTGTACCGTAAAGTAAAATAACGGTCCACAGAACTTAGTACTTCCATGTTTCCCAGCAATGATAGGGAAACCAATGGTAGTTTCCCTGTTAAATCGATCCTGCTCTTGTTTTCTGTATATTGCTACTAACCTGGCCGAGGCTGTTTTTCTTTCAGGGTCAACTACTTTGATCTCTTCTTGTTCTTCCTTTTGTTCCTCTGTATCTTCTTCTTGGTCATCAGATTTTGTTAATATATCTGATACAGCTTTAGGTGACATGCGTTCAATTTTTAATATTAGCCTATCACTATACATTAAAGATTTAACGTCATCAATAAATAGCCCTAGATCAAGGGTTAGCCCATAGCGTAAAGTTTGACCAAGGTCAACAAAATGCTTTCCGCTTTGTTGGGACATAGCAGAAATAATATCTTTATAATAAGATGATAGCCTTTTAAGTTCATCTACATGTAACATTTTCTAGCATCCCCCAGGAGTGCAACTTTATGAATTACCTAAGTAGTAAAAATGATTAGTACAATTATTGCTAATATTATATATCCCGTGTTTGAATTCTCTTGTGACTTATGCCTTAGGGGTGAGGCACTGGGTTTTTCTAGTTCAGGTACGGCCTTCTCCCTACTCGCGGCTGTTTCAGTAAATGCCTTAGGTAAAATGTTTACGGTTTTTATATTACTTACATTAAATGTTCTTACTTCTTGTCTCGAGTAGCAGTAAGCTTCAAGAAAATAAGATTTGCCTTCAAAATAAAATCTTTTAGGGGTTACTATTCTATGATTCCATGAGTCCCTGTATCGAGTATAATAATAAATTCTTAAGTGAACTTCATTTTCTATAGCTCGTTCAATTATTTCAAGTTTTTCTGAGATCTTAGGTTTCGTTGCCTTATTTTGCTTCTTAGGGGCCGTTTTTTTGATTTTGTTTTCGCTTGTGAACTTCCTCGGTCCCATAGTCAAAAGGTATCCAATGTTCGTTTGGCATTTTCCTGATGCTTATTTGCTCTCCACATCTATTACATGTTTTTCGAACTGACATTAATATCCCTCAGTTTTACTTGTTAATATAATTAATTCATATATTCTATTTTAATTTTACAATCCCTACCATTAAAAAGTTTAATTTGCTGTTACTTGTTACTATTTGAAGTCAGTGCTTAACACCCATCTTTTAAGAAACGTTACATAGTATTAATATAAACCGACCAATCTGAGCCAGACAGAAAAAAAACAATGCAAGCAGGAGTTATTAAACATAATATGGAAATATAAAATAGCAACTCTGGCATAGCATCTTGCATGAGTTGCTTTTTATTGCTTTTAACCTAGTGCAAACCTTGATGAAAGGAGTGATAATCTTGTCGGATACAGTTTTAATGGTTCACGGCATGTGGACTGGCGGTTGGCTCTGGAATAATTACAGAAAGATTTTTGAAGGAAGGGGTTATAAATGTCTCACCCCTACTTTGCGCTACCATAACCTTGAATACAAAAATAATCCAGACGAGCGCCTGGGAACAACCAGTTTGTTAGATTATGCTAGTGACCTGGAAAAAGAAATTAAAAAACTTAATGAAAAGCCAATAATAGTAGGTCATTCTATGGGTGGAATGCTTGCTCAAATACTTGGGAGCAGGGGATTGGCAAAAGCTATTGTTTTGTTAACACCAGCACTACCAGCGGGAGTTTTGGATGTTCCGCCAGACCCAGAATCAGCGATTAAGGGATGGGGAAGCATACTTGCAAATCCAAACTGGTTTAAGGAACCCATGAAACCAAATTTTGACGAGGCGGTTTACCTTGAACTACAGCTACTGCCAGAGAATGAACAAAAGGAGGTTTATGATAAATGGGTTTATGAATCTGGCTGGGCATCTTTTGAATTAACTTTATGGCAATCAGATCTAAATAAAGCGGCTTTTGTAGATAAATCAAAGGTAACCTGCCCTGTTCTCGTTATAGCGGCAGCGGAAGATAATTGCCTTCCACCGACCTTAATTAAAAAAGTTGCAGAATATTATCACGGGGTTTCTACTTACAAGGAGTTTCCTAACCATGCACATTGGTTGGTAGGTGAGCCTGGATGGCAAGATGTAACTGAATACGTTTGTGACTGGCTAAGTAATATTCGATGACAGGTTTGATGACGAGGCGATAACGAATTTAAGTATTGCAAATAAAATGCGCGGGAGAGGTTTTATACTCATCCTGCGCTTTTATATTAATTATGTTTATCAACCTTAAAATTATTTTATATTCATTTTACACTAAAATAGAGGGTGCAGGGTAAGGGCCAAACAAGCTTGTGCCTTAAACCAATTGATAAAAAAACTATAGAGCATTAAATTACAAACAGTTCCCTCTCGGTAACTGATAGTACCTCATGCCCGTTTTCTTTAATTAAAACCATATCTTCTAATTTAACCGCACCATGTTTGGGATGTGTCAAATGAATTTCTATAGTAATTACGAAATTTTTTCTTAATTCAAAGTTTGACTTGGCGAATAGTATTGGAGGTTCATTTGCATCCAGTCCTATTCCGTGACCAATGAAATTACCCTTTTTGGGGCTTAACCCTAAAAAGTAATCACTAACCCCTAAGTGGCAAGCACTGGTATAGGCTATATTAAATAAATCACTACATTTAACCCCTTCTTTTAGAGATAAAAGGACATTATCTGATATTTCCCGAAGGGAGTTAAATAACGACCTGACTTCGGCGGCAGGTTCCCCTAAAACATATGTACGAGTCTCATCACAATGGTATCCCTGGTAACATGTAGGTATATCTACAATCACTGTATCGCCTTTCCTAATTTTTCTTAAAGATGGCCCAGCAGGTATAGCAGGGCTAAGGCCTATACCAGTAATAGTATTGGAAAATCCGCTTACCCTAAAAAGGTTTTCACCTGAAGAGAGTGGACCACGACTGATATAAAAATCAAAATTTCTCATAGATAAGACCCCTTCATGCCCGCCTTTTCTATGAGCACATTCTATTTCAGCTGCAAGTTCTAATTCTGTAATCCCTTCAGATAGCACATCAAATATTCTCAAGTGTCCAGCTTTCATTATGTTACTGGCAGTTTTAATTAACTCAATTTCCTCTTCGTCCTTGGTCATCCTTTGTATTAATATCTCTTCAGAAATACCAACAGGTGTATAATCAGCAAATATTTGATTGATCTTAAAAAACAATTCAGCTGGAATTATATCGGTTTCTAAACCCAGTTTTCCCTTTTTTACACCTAGTTCTTGTAATTTAGCTAAAGCTTCATTAAAACTACCAGAGGCGATAACTTTATTGGGGTCTATCCATATTTCACTTAACACAAAATCAAGTGCTCTTCGGACTATAAGATAATAATCATTAGGTGTAACTAATAGAATACTAGGTTGAGCAGTCCCACAATAGTAAAACACATCTCTTGAATGAATTAATATGGCTGAGTCAATTCCCAGCTCGCGCAGTCTTATTTGAAATTTTTTTAACCTTGCGGTTTTATCCACGGGTGTCATATTTAAGTGTTCACCTTCTTTAGAGATCTTTTGGTTAGCTAAATAATAGCCCTACTATGGTAAATAATTTTTTAAGCTGGTACCAGGGAAGACGTTATTTTCAGCAACTGGAAAGTATTGATGTGAGCCCTCTTGGTGTTTATATAGTTTTCCTTAAATACTAACTATCAAAAAACGGTTACCCTGGAGCAAAGGGGTGTAAGATTGTGAGGAATTATATACAAAATGAGGTAATGGATAATACTGGGTTAACTGTCTTAGAAGTTTATGAGCTTCTAGAATCAATCGGCAATTTAAATCTCATAAAGAAAGTGCTTCCCTTTGAACTTGTACTTATGTCTATAGTCGCGTTATGTCTAGCAGCTATACTATAACAAACCGCTAGACCTAACCCTGTCCCCTGCTCTTTGGTTGTTAGAAATGGGGTTCCTAACTTATTAAGAATCTCTGGCTCAATTCCACCACCCTGATCTATAACTGCCAAAACAGCCTCGTCTGCCTCGACGAAAGTTTTTATGGTGAGCATATTACCTTCAGTCATCACTTCAAACCCATTTCGGGCAAAATTAAGGATTACCTGACGTATCTCTTTGTCATCAATTAAGAGGTCAGGGGTTTCCTCGAGCACTAGATTAGTAAGCATGTTTGACTTAAAAGCATCAGCCTGAATTAAAGGAAATAGTGCTTCCACTATGGTATTTAGATTTTGTTTCTTTTTCTTCAGTGGCTTGTCTTTGGCCAGTGATAGAAATTGGGTAATAATAGAGTTAGCTCTATCTAACTCTTCAATCATTAAATCGATATATTTTATGTAAGTTAAATCTTTCTTTTCTTTGAACATCTGTAAGAATCCACGCACTGTTGTCATTGGGTTTCTAACTTCATGGCCAATTCCAGCCGCCATTTGGCCGACCAGGTTTAGCTGCTCTAAACGAATCATTTCCTGTTGGAATCGCTTAATCTCTGTAATATCTAAAAGAGATGCTACATGTGTTTGGGTATTTGAAATTGTGGCTACAGTTATCAAAACGTTTTTAATGGTGCCATTCCTGTCAACAAACCTGATTTCATACTTTTTAGAATTTCTATCAGGATTATCTATGTTCATGTCATAATACTCAAGCATCTCTTTCTTGTCTTCTGTTATAATAAAATCCTGCCAGCTCATTTTTCCTTCTATTTCTTTTTTCGAATATCCCGACAGTAACTCAAACTCTGTATTGACCAAAGCTATTGTGGTATCTTTTTCACATATCGTTGTTGCAGTTCCTGTGTTTTCAAATATGGTTCTATATAGTGCCTCTGATTTTTTAAGTGCCAATTCTACCTGCTTGCGCTTTGTTATATCAACAACAACCCCAACCAGGCCAGATAATTCACCATTTCTGTCTTTGTAAGTTCCCTTATGTAGAACTACGTCGTGCAAAGTTCCATCTAAAAAAGGTATTACCGTCTCGTGGACTTGTACACCAGGGGTATTCAGTAAATGTAAATCCTTTTCTGTATAAATATCTGCTAATTCTTTCGTGCGAATATCATATGATGACTTACCCAATATCTCCTCTTTTGAAAACCCCATTTCTTTTTCAAAATCTTTATTGCAGCCTTGGAATAGGCCTTGTGCATCCTTATAATAGATTGGATTGGGTATGGTATCGATTAATGTTTGAAGGAAATGCACTTGATCCTGCAAAGCATCTTCAGCTTGCTTTCCTTTACTTATGTCTTGTATATCATTAAAAAATAAGCTATTTTTATCTTTGCGATTAGTTACTGATCCAATTTGTTTACATATATATGGCTTTTCGTTTTCTTTTTGCAATAGTTTCAGCTTCAGCTCAGCATTCTCTTTGCGCAAATCAGACAGCTCTTTTAGTAATTGATCCTTTGTTTTATCCTCAGTCGGCAAAATTACATCCCCTAAAACATAATTATTATCATAATGTATAAATTTTAATTCCAAATAATTAGCCATTTATTCATATAATACCTTCGGGAAAGCTGTCGAATTACGGGAGACAACAATGTAATAATTGTAATGCAAAAGAAAAAACCCAGCAAAATGCTGGGATAAAAGTTGATATATGCTAAAATTTTAAACTTTCAAATACATAATTACAAATAAAGGACTTATTTTTAACACCGACGCTTGTTTAAATCTACATAAATAGCCTTCTGTTTCTCATCGAAATCAGCTTCATAACGCCCTTTCAAATCTAAATTAAAATAGGTAAATATACCACGGGCACCGATTTTATTTTTTGCAACAGTAAGCCCAGGCCCATCTGTGGCTTTAATTCTTATCTTATTTGTTTCGGCGTCATAAGCTACTTCCAATTTATCTCCATCAAGCATACTTAGCAGTCTATTCCCTATCCTAATATGATGTTTTGTCAGTGTCACTGCATTATCATTAGCCGCCCTTGGTGTATAAACTTCAAAAGCCATTTTTTAGCCTCCTTAAATTCATTAATGCATAGTCTACCACAACTACAATAACTTTAAAAGCAATATGGCTTTCATAATCTAAACTATTAAACTAAATTTCTTTACCAACTATAATCTCCAAATTTTTTTTTAAAGAGAGCTAAAGACCAATCACAGCTGTCATGAGCTAATAAAGCTATAACACTTACATTTCTTTTTCTATTGTATTCAATTTGTTGATGTCCGCAACCATACCTTTACGCTTTACATTTATGGCCAAAGCCTGTTCAGCAGTTAAGCCCATTAACCAAAAGGCCTTGTATATAGGCCTTTTTGAAATCACCTGGGGGTTTTTGACTTTAGTTATAGAAGTGGTAGGGTATGACATTGAGATTGGAGTATACCCACTTTTACCACCTAAATTCATACTGGTTTCAGTAATGGATTCTTTTAAGTTCGTTCTGGGTGCCACCGATATGGTTCCGATTGAGATGGGTATTAAGAATAGAATGGTATAATTAAGCTTTACCCCCGCTTATTTATGCTGTAATATTATGGTATACAGCAGATGTAGTTAAAATGTATTCAGAGCTATACTCCAAAAAATATAGCAGGATGAGTATCGTTTTATGTTGTCAAATAAACTGGTAGCGTATTGTGGCCTTTCATGTCATTAGTTGGTTTTAAACACATTATGTTGTTTTGGAGTTGGTAAATAAAAATGAAAATAGACCATATAAACAGATATGTTTCTGAAATTGATATATTTATAAATTTTTATCAAAAAGTTTTAGGATACAAAGTAATTGATAAAGGAGTTAAGGCTAATGGAAAAAAATATGCTATTCTTAAAGGATTAGGTCATGAGCTATTTATCTCTGAAAAAGATAACTTTATGTTTGACAAAGGTAATAACTTTAGACATATTGGCTACTCTGTCAATAACATTGAAAAAGTGCTAAAAAAACTTAAAGACGAAGGATATGTACATAATGAAACGAAGTTAATAGTCAAACAGTTCTCAAAACAATTTTATATTAAAGACCCCGATGGATTAGAGATAGATATAATAGAGTGGACAAATAAAGAGAAATTTTATGACAGCCTATTACCTAATTAGTGCTTTAAGAAAATATGGTTTTTTATGCATATGACAAAGGGAGTAATATTTTTATGTTAATAAAAACATTGCGAGAAAAACTAAAATTAAAAAACGAAGTCTTATCAATAAATAGTAATGCATGGCCTCAATTTATGCTCCATTGGCACTGCCCAGATTGGTCACATTTATTTACAACCTTTTCAGATTATCAAGTTCTATTAATTGAACATGGAAGAGTTTTAGGTTTTGGACATACTATTCCTCTTTATTGGGACATCATTGACTTAATACAATTACCAGATGATTTAAAGGTTCTTATTGAAATTGGTGTAGAAAATCATAAAAAGGATATAAAACCAAATATTTTATTAGCTCTAGCAGTGGTAATAGCAATAGATAGCAAAGGAAAAGGGTTGAGCTCTGATATAGTTAAAGCCATGAAAAAAAGTGCACAGAAAAATGGCATCAATACACTAATAGTTCCCGTACGTCCTACTCTAAAACCTATATATCCATTAATAACCATTGATAATTACTCAAAATGGGAACTAGATGATGGATTGCCATTTGATCCCTGGTTGAGAGTACATAAAATACTTGGTGGAGAAGTGTTTAAGACAGCAAATGAATCAATGCTTATAACGGGTAGCGTTAAAGAATGGGAATCATGGACAGGGGTCAAAATATTGGGTAATGGAAACTATATTTTTGATGGTGCTTTGAATCCAGTAGCTATTGATTATGATAATGATGTAGGTAAATACACCGACCCTTGTATATGGGTTCGATACGAAGTATAAAATATTTTTTCAAAACAACGGATGGAAATAGGCTTAACAACTGGACGGTAGTTTAGCTAATTGATTGAAATGAAGCAGGACCAGTCGGGGCGTGGAGCTAAGCCAAAGAAGTTCGTGTCTATATTCGTGTTGCTTATAGTAATTTCCTAGCGTTAATTTTGGGGTACCTGGGCAACAAAAGATGTGCCCTTAGCCGAGAGGCGAATTTTAAATTATAATTCAAAAATGAAGATTCAAACTTAAAACCCTATAAGTGTGACTAATTATTTAGGCATCTTCCTTAATCCCAGACCTGATTTTTCTCGGTAATAAAAATCTGATTGATATTTTACTATGACATAACTAACGGAAGTACCTTCTCTCCAAATATAAAGGTATAGCAAGTTACTATTTCAAGATCAAGGCATTCATTTTGGGGTATTATGGACTTTAGTTTATCAAATTCTTTAACTATATGTACTAAACGTTCTTTGTCTTCTATGTAGCTAACGGTTTTACGCCCAGTTGAGTCATCACCTGTGACAATACGGGCATAAAGAAGCTCGTCTATTAGTTCTGTATAAGGCTTATTATAGGTTATTGAGTGTTTAGGTTTATATTTTGGTGGAGTGTAATTATCTACTTTTTCTCCTGGGATTAATGATTTAGGTGCCGAATTTGAGGTAAATACGCCGCATCCCACTATTATCGAAGTCAAAGTAAGCAATATAATTATATTCCTTCTCTTCGTAATCATAACAACACCCTCACAGTTACCCTTCTTTAAGCTTAATAAGCTGACTAATCATAGCTTATCCATATTACACCTTCCCGCCTTACCTTTGATTAGGTTTACTACACCCTTAACGAAGGGGCTAACAGACTGTGCTTTTACTTTTGGTTAATTTTAGCAGGGAATCTTCCAATAGTTTAGAATATGGTGTCAAGGGGGGGTGTGCAGCATTAAGAAAAAGTTAATATCCCTTGCGGTTGCCCTGGTTTTTATCTGGCTCGTAGTTTCTGCATATTTCTACGGTCAGCACTATATCGTCATGAAAGACTACCCGCTCTATGCAAAAGTTGATACTGGTGATGCTGTAATAATAATCAGCAATGTCAGGGTTTATGGTTTTGAAAGATCAGGTTATTTTTTTGATCAGCAATGGTATTGGTCTATTGCCGATAAAATTAAAAACCCTAATATACAGTACCCATTCCTAAAAATATGTTTCTTTTATACCAGACCCTACATTTTTGATAAGGATGAAAGGACAATCCAGCTTCAGGGTTTGATTGCTTTTAAAGATTTTAAAGGTGATGATTACGAGTCAATACCTGAAGAAATGCCTGAAATTGATATTTACGGTGACTATGATGTATGTCTAGCAGATGGTATAGGCTATCATCACGAAGGTAGTAGTAACATCCACTTTTTTTGGTCCCAGGGAGATGACGTGGTCTTGAAAAACAACCATACCTATAAAGTGGTAATTAAAGACCATGAGACGGGAGAATTAATTAAGGAAATACCTTTTAGGCCCGAATGGCAGGTTCATACCTATAATTTCTTTCAGAAAAAGCCTGAACATCTTAGCTACAGGCCAAAATTCGAAGTAGAAAGTTTTCTCAGCCTACTGAAAAATAGTAAAACAGAAACTGCTGAAAGCTACATCCATTTCGAACGTTCCGACCAATTCCCCTGGAAAAACCTTAGCCATGATTACCTACAATCTGTGAGGCTTCACAGTGAGTTTTATATCGGTTCCTACCTTGGTTATGAAGACGTTTTTGCAATTGACCTGCTATATGATGACCCCGACAAGAAAAGGCGGACCCCAAGCGAAGAGTTTGGGAAACAGACTATTTATTTTATTGCTGATAAATTCGGAGATTGGAAGCTTATTGATGTAACCCCCTTGAAGTTTATTAGTAGGAGGTGACAATGTGGCAGAATTGTTTATTGGCCTCACTTATTTAATAACAACGGGCATTATGCTGGGTGCTTTTGTATTTATCGTAGTTTTGGCATGGCGCTTTATGCGTGCCCATGAAAAAATAGCACAATCATTTGGTGTAATAGCAGAGAATATAAAGGCTTCCAAAGAAATAGAGCCATAGACCTTTCAACCCGCATTCGGTAAGAAGGGGTTCATACATCATGTCAGCATGTGACGGTTACAAACCTCGCTTGCCTAAAGACTATCATCATAATTAAATACCTTTCTCCTTTTCACATTATGCCGTGCATACCATCCCCACCATTTATGACCGCTTACAAAAGGTTAGGAATCAATACGGCAATTAGAACGAAGAAAGATGGTAAAAATGGAGTATTTAAATCTTTTCAAAGTAAAAATTGAAAAATGGCTGTTGGCCAACCCCAATAAAACCGAACTGAAGAAACATTTGAACAAAGTTGCCTTTATATTAATCATTGCAGCATATCTTCTGCCTGCGCCTGTTTGGTTGTCCGAACTTTTATTTTGGCTTGCCATTTTGATTGCTATTTTTGGCACCTTTTTAAACTATAAGTATAAATAGACCGATAACTTTGCTCTTAAAGGGCTGTTGCACAATGAACCAAGTGCTCGAAGTTCAATAGCCGTGTTTTGTAAGAAGGGCAAAGGCACGGTATATTATAAACTATCATTAATTTGCTGCAATATCTTTTTAGCATTAGGAACTCCGTTGAAGACAAAATCCAGTTTGTCACATGCAAAGCCCGAACAATGGCCGCAATTATCTATATGCTTTTCTTGCCCACACTGCCTGATTTCACAGACTTTGCAATGGTTAAAAAGCCGTCTGCCATTTGAGATGCATCCATCGCAGTTTATGTCCTCGGGTTTAATCTCAACTCCAAACTCTTTAGACCAAGCTTTAGCCGTTTTTGCTCTTTTGCTGTTGTCATTCTCCTGGGTGGCAATATAAGCAGGGCAATCCGTACATATTAATCCACAGTGAGCTATCATAATGCTTTCCCTCCTGATTCTCCAATGAGAATTATAAATTTATTGTTATACTCTGCCTTAATAGAACATCCCTCAAGTTTAGGATAACTTATTAACTAACATTTCAGGAAGTGCGAAACTAAAAACCTAGTTCTTCTCCTATAATGAAGACTGTAATTCGGTCTTTTTTATATTGACGCTTAAGTATCACTAAACAGTTACAAATTCTATCTGGTGAAGAGCAATCCACACACTTTCCTTTTTGTATACATGGTGGATTATATTCATTCTTAGCCCTTTTAGCGTTTAAAGGAGCAGCATGATATTGGGCCCTTTTAATGCCTTCTTCAATTGAATCTACAATTTTGTTTATGCCAATAACGACAAATACCTTTTTGGGGCCAAATAAGATACCCGCTACCCTATTGCCCGAATGGTCGATATTAATTAATTCTCCATTCAAAGTAATGGCATTAGAGCCTGTGATAAACACATCGGATAAAAGCGCCCGCCGCTGGATTTCCCATTTCTCTTCTTTGCTGTTCATTGGATCAAAACGGTTTAATACATTATAAGACCCGTTAATTATCTCATCCAACAATCCAATTTCTTTGATGGTTTCAGAACCTCCAAAACCGATAAGGTCCTTATTTGATATTAAAGATATTATCTTTTCTTTGGCCCTTACATGGTCGGTAAAATAATAGGCTTTAATATTATTAAACTCTAAGTTAAGAAGTAGTTCATTGATTTTGTCCTCTTTTATAGAAACACTTTTATGCATGATTGTCACCCATCTTCAAACCAATTTGTTCGTGCTACTTAAGAAAATTGCATAGTTCAGTTGGGAGCTATTACTGATTTCTCCAACAACGTGACTTGTAAAGGAGGGTAATAATTAAGGGTTTTGCTTTATGTGTGTTTATTACTTAATTAAAGTTTCCAGATATTCTAGCTCTGTTTGGATTTGGTTTAAAACTACATCAATATCATGGCCGTTTATAATTCTCGTTTCCAATACAGTAAGCCAAAGAACCTTCATTATTTCCTCCTGTAAGTTCTGCTAGCTTTAAGTAGGCTTCAGCTGCCTGGTTTAATTCTTCATTCGTGGCGTTTTGGGCTATGGTAGAACCCTTTATTATCGGTAGGTTCATTTTAAGTAGTACTTGGTAGAGTTTTTCGTTTTCCTGTTCAAATAAGATAGCTTCAGCTCCCCTGAAATTGTTGTCTTGCAGAAGGCTATTAACCCCGTAACTATAGTACTTAGGGCTTGCTGAACAGTCCAATTATTTCAACTAAATTACCAGAATGCCGGTCTTAAAAAAGCCCGATTCTGCCCCCAAAGGTACCGTAGAAAATTGAACAAAAGAACACGGAGCCTGTGCTCCAA
>Ga0209643_1000258_pt1 | contig 121290 bp, 118 predicted proteins | sample AutmiccBRH37_all_FD_187383 | JGI IMG/M metagenome (GOLD analysis project Ga0209643, IMG submission 187383) | Deep subsurface microbial communities from Mt. Terri, Switzerland - Autotrophic microbial communities BRH/37_all (SPAdes) (version 2) | ecosystem: Environmental > Aquatic > Deep...
TGAACCGTGTTCGCATGGTCAAGCCCAACAAAGGTGAAACGTTCCTCGCCTGCTCCATTTCCGCTCTCCGTGGTGAGTGGAACAAGGATGGCTCGATCAAACCTGAGTCGACTAAATTCGATGTGCGAGTTTATGGTCAGGACGCAATCAAAGCGATCGAGGTACTCAAGCCGCATGGTGATGAGAAACGGAAAGTAATGATCCAGTTCAAGCTGGGTGACATCTACCCTGAAGTGTTTGTCTACGAAAAAGACGTGGGCACGCGCAAGAAGGGTGATACGGGTGTGATGATCAAGGGCCGCTTGCTCAAGATCACCAATGCTTGGGTGGACGGTAATCCGGTTGTCCTGCCTGCTGGCTCTTCGCAACAGCAAGAGGCTGCAGCAGGCGGCCAGTAACGTCCAGCTTCAAAAACCCGACCGGGGAGTTTCACGCTCCCTGCCGGGTGTCGTGGACTCCCCGGTTTTCATTTTGAAAACCAGGAGTCCACGATGAAAGAAGCTTTTCTGAATGTTCTGTTCGATTTGCGCATCATGAGTCTGTGCGTGATGGTGTCGCAAGTCATCGCCTTGGCGAGCACTCTGTCGAGTTGATGGAGTCAATCTGAAAACCTCCTGTGTGGGGTTTTCACCAGAGGGCCAACCCTCCGGTGAAAACCCCGCAACCAACCAACAGGAGACATCCATGAATCAGCAACTCTCACTAAAGTTCCTTCAATTGATGGCCAAGGCTGAAGTGCCGATCGAGGACGCCAGGTGGTTTCACTGTATCGCGCGTCGTCGGGGTTTGCTTCGTGAACGGGATGTACTCCGGTTCCGTCGCATCCAATCCATCCTGGCTGATAGAATCTGTTTCGGTTGATCGAAGGAAACGCCCAGCCTCTGGGCGTTTACCCAAGCGGGCCATGCCCGTTTCGGTAAACCCCGTTTCTCGTTTGCTGAGTACAGCAGGATTGGCGCCCTAAGCGCTGGCTTTTAGTCCGGGCAGCCCCTCATACCGGATTGGGATTCCTCCGCAGTTTCCCAGGGGTTACATTGGCGACGGATGCATCCCCATCTGCTTGCCTCATCCTTGAGACGGACCGATAACCCGTCTTCCCTACACCCGCCAGAAGGCTTGCCCGAGACCAGGTTTCGGGCAAGCCTTCTGGGCATCGATCAGATCATGGGTTGTGACGGCCAGAACGGTCACGGCATTTGCGGTTTGCCGCATCCAAAAATTCGCGCCGAGCCCCTCAGTGCGGCGCGTCGCTTCCTATATGGAAGAGTTGAGCAGGGGTTCCATTACCAACCATATTGAATCATGACCAACCCATCCTGCCCCGCAAGCGGGGTATCCAGGAGAACTGGCCATCTTGGATAAGCCGTTTGCCAAAGTTTCACTGCTGGCTGTCAGTATCAGCCCGACCGATGCGCGTTATGCATCGCCCATTAAAGCCGTTCAGTTCCTGAAAACGGCGGGTCTTCTGACCTGGAATTCCATCGCAGTTCCACCCCATGGGGAGTCACGCTCCCTTTGGGGAAAGTGCTCCCATTTTTTTCTGATTCTTAAGGAGAGCACTATGTCTATTCGCATCAATGGAACGCTTGTAATCAAGGAAATAAAAGGTGCCAACGGCAAGTTCTGCGTAGGCGACCTGACCACCCCGATCGGAGAATTCAAGGTCAAGGAGCCCATCCTCGATCAGTTTTCTGAAGGCCGATACGAGGGTGAGTTTCTCGTCGAGAACTTTTACCTCAGTTCGTATATTTGGCGCGGGAAATCGACCACCGACATCCGTGCGAAGGTAATGGAAATATTCCTGGACACGGTTGATGAGGGAAAGATTGAGGACGTGCCGACCGAACCCGATCCAATCGCCACAGAGTCCACAGCGGCAGCGAATCAAGCCGGTCCATCCGATATTCCTGTTCCAGCTGCGCTGGTTCAGGAGCATGAAAACCAGGATCCGGTTTTTCAGGAGTTGCTGGAATTGTTTGGGGCCGATCTTGCCGACCTTGTCTGGGTTAGCAAGGACGTGAAACTTGACCCCACTGTGGATCGAGCTGTCTTCCGCAGTCAGCGTGACCGTCTGAAGGAGATGGGCTACGTGTTCGATGCAAAAACCCAAGGATGGTCCAGGAAGGAAAAGTAATCATGAAATCGAGCATGCCTCCTCCGGCTGAGATTCTTGCCATCACAGTTGACGATTTCCGTGCCCAACAGGCTGAGGATGTTGCCAACGATGTGTTCCTTCAGGCAGAGCAGATTCTGCGAAGTTTGGGGGATACGGGCGGTGGAAGAGCGTTGGCCAGGCTCATCAAGGCGTTGCACGGTGAAGGTGGGTTGAAATTCAATGACCTCCTGCCCCTGGACAGTGGGAACCGCTCGATCGCGTTGGCACTCATCAAGGAATTTCTGGATGAGTGCCGTTCATTTGATGAGTGGGAGTCACTGGCCGAATTGGCTGATCGTTGCGTATTTCATGGGATGTAGTGCCATGAGCGGAGTTTCATGAAAGTTTGAGTCCGGTCAGTCCCTAAAACCGGAACGCCTCGCAAGAGGCCGGGATTTAATTTCATCAACCACCCCATGGGGAGTCACGCTCCCTTTGGGGAAGGTGCTCCCCTACATTTTAAGGAGAGCAATATGTTATTTGGCCTTGGCATTACCGTCACAGAAGCTGCTCGCCAGCTTGGCATCAAGGACCCCGATGGTTACGGGATTATCCTGGCGACGACAGACGTTGAGTATGTGGATGCAGCAGAAGCCTTCCAGGCGTTGTGTGGCGAACAGTGCCACCTTGAGAGGGAGGACTTTGAGGCTGCAATTGATAGGCAAGTGAAAAATGGCCGACTTGCAATGGGCTTCCTGTTCATCGGAATGGCCAGGATCGATACCGGTACGAAAAAACCTGTTCCCGGTACTGAGGCCTATGGAGTCGTGTGCCTGCCTGGTCAATTCGGCTGGGTAAAAACACAGGACGCGCTTCCGGGCGAGCAACAGCCAGTGGTCGTGATCGCTGCGTCAGGGGTGATGTCGTTCGGGCGGATGATCGAGGGGCGGTTCTGCGAGTATCACCCTGACGTAGACCGCTTTGTTGACAGTGAAATGGAATGGGGCGGAACACGGGGTATCCAGCAATGGATGCCGATTGATCGGCCTCTGTACTGATTTTCTTTTAAAGCCCCCACCCGGGGGCTTTTCTCGAACGCGCGGCTGCGGCCGGCGTGTTGGAGAAAGGCTCCGTGCCTTTGAAGTGTTTCACAGCTGGCTGTCAGTCACAGCCCGACCGATGCGCGTCACGCATCGCCTTATGAGCCCGGTCAGTCCCTGAGACCGGAACGCTTCGATGCTCCCACAATGGCATGGAGGCCGGGATTCAATTCATCAACCCAGCGGGGGCGTTTTCACTCCCTCTTGGGGAGTATGTCCCTTCATCGAAGGAGAAAGGTGTGTACGGTCAACTGGCAAGACGGTGGTGCAAATTGGAGCTGCCGCTTCAAGTGCTTCAAAGTAATTCGGGCTTCTATATCGGCACGGCCGATGGGGGTGACCCTGTTTCAAAAGAGAGCGTTGAGTATTTTCAGACGCATGCCGCTGCTCAACAGGCACTGCAGGATGGTGCCTGGACGCAGGACGTAATTCTTTAAGCAACTGCTGCTGCAGCGTTTCTCTGCTGGCTGTCAGTTACAGCCCGACCGATGCGCGTCATGCATCGCCATATGAGTCCGGTCAGTCCCTGAGACCGGAACGCTTCTACGGAAGCCGGGATTCAATTTGCTATTTCAACCCAGCGGGGTGCAACCACCCCGCACTGGGTTCGGCTGCCTCCGCGTTTTTATTTAGGAGAGCAGCGCTATGAATTTCCGTACCCGCAAGGTATCCGAGATTGACGTGGATGGATTGACCGCCGAGTTGAGCTTCGAGCCTTCCTGCGTCATGAGCTACGTGGAACACAAGATCGAAAAACAGGGTGGTCTGATCGCAGTTGGCTACCTTGTTGACGATCATGATGTCGAAAATCCTTTAGACGACTGTGACGGAATGGGACATATCTATTCATCGCACCGCCATTCTGGCCAGCACGCCAAGATGCAAGCCGCACTTGGCCTGGATTCGGATTGGCAACGTGATCTATCCCTGCGAGTTGTCGAGCGCGAGGCGGAGTCTGCCTTGAAGGAGTTGGTCAGAACCAGGTTCCAGGCCGATCTGGTTGCGTTCATCCTGGAGTGTGCCAATAACAGTGGGCTGAGCCGCGATCAGGCGCTTGAGTACTTCGTCGGGGACTTCACAGGCCAGCTTCCCTATCACCGGGAATCCTGGCTCGTGGAGAAAATACGTGAGCACGTCGCCTGGGAGAGCCTGCTTGATGAGGCTTGGCAATTAGCCAGACTGTCAGGCCAAGCAGGCGATCCCTACACCGTCATGCTCGATTGTTATGAGCATGGTGGCCAGGTTTGGTCGGTGACAGGCTCTGGGCCGCAATGCCTCTTTGATACGGCTCGGGGTACTGGTATTTGGGTGCCCGATCAATGCCTTCGTGAAGAGCTGGACTCGATCAAGACCAATGAAGGCCTTGATGCGGCGCGCACCAAGGCAGTCGAGTTTGCGCGTCAGGCACTTGAGTCGTACAACGCCTGGCTGGCGGGTGACTGTTACGGAGTGGCGGTCGATGTATTTTCGACCGAAGGTGATCGCCTGAAACTGATCGATGAGTCTGCTGTATGGGGCTATGTCGGCAGAAAATGGGCGGAAGAATCTCTATCTGAGGAGGTTAGGGCAGTGCTTGGCAATGCTGTCCTTAAAGTTGCATGAACCCTATATCTGATATTCCCCTGTGGGCATTTGAATGGGCCGGCGCATTTCTTGGTCTGGCTGGCGCTGCATTGCTCTCGCTCAATGTGAGGGCAAGCCGCTTCGGCTGGCTGCTGTTCCTGCTGTCCAACGGTGCCTGGATTGTTTATGGAATCAAGGTTGGTGCGCATGGACTGGTTGTTATGCAAATCGGCTTCACGCTCACAAGTCTGATGGGTGTTTATCGCTGGCTGGTGGCAGCAAAAATGTAGTTTCAAGTGAATTCCGCTCAATGCGGCCACCCGGAGGGTGCAATCCCCTCTGGGGATTCCCCTCCTTTTTTTTGATTGAAAAGGAGAAGGAAATGGATGCAAACGAGCACACGCAGTTCTATCTTGACCAACTCAAACCTTTGGTTGGCGGGGTCATAGAGGATGCCATTCGTACTGAAAGGGATGAGTTCGGCGACGAGTTTTTCGGACTGGCTATCAGATGCAAGGATGGTGAAGTAAGGCATTTGATCATCCTGGCGGACGATGAAGGAAATGGCCCTGGCAGCTTCGAGATTGTTGAAGGAGAGAGCCATGGCTGACCTATCCGCCGAGCAGCAGCCGGCCATGAAGAAATTTCTCGTTGAGTACGAATTGCCTTACGTGCATTTGGTGCGGGTGGGCATCCAGGCCAAAAATGAGGAATCCGCGATTTCGATTGCCGATCAGGCTTTCACTGATTGCACGATTTGGGACAACACGCCCGAAATGCCCTTGCTGTACGACGAGTATGAGGAAACCGGGGATTCTGGTGCCGTTCTGGAATTCAAGGTTGTTGGTGAATATCAGGAATGGCCCGAGCCTGAGGTGTGCGTCAAGATTATTGAGCGTGATGCGGCTGCCAGGCGTGCGTGCGAGCACCTGATCGCCGCGCAGGAATGTAGCAACTCCGCATCTGTTCGCGAGGCACTTTTTCAGTCTGCACTTGAGGAAGCGCATGCAGCGATGCCTCACCTCTCAGGTTCAACCAGCTCAAGTAATGGCACCGCTAAATCGGAAGCGAAACCAACGGTTGTGGCGTGGCTTGAAGGCGGAATCGTTCAATGGATGGCATCGGATCAACCCATGCGCTACCTGGTCCTCGATGCCGACACGGATGGTAACGACAGCATGGACGTCACGATGGAGAACGGCAGCATTGCAGAGGTCATCCGGACTTCTTCCACAGTGCTTGCAGATCACCTTCCTGAGTGGGTGACGAAATTGGTGGAAGAAGTCGAAGGCTAGTAGCAAAGCGGTAGATCAAATTTTCTTAACCCTGTCGGGGCATCCCCGTCAGGGGGTGTCTCCGGATTTTTGCTAGGAGATGCAAATGGAAATGATGAATGTGAAAACCTATGTGCTCTGTCGCGATGCGGGCGGATCGTCCGATTTTTTCGAGACGGATGTTTGCTTGCCCAGATCGTCGTATGAGCTCGGCGAGCACTACGACGTCGCCATCAAGCGTGCGGAAGAGGCCGGTTACGAGACGCCGATGGAGGCCTTCGATGAGTTCGAGCCTGCCGGCAAAGCGCTTGCACGGCTTCAATCCATGCAGACAGTCGAGGTCATTGGGGAAGATGTTCCAACGGTCCTGGTATGGCTGGGCGAAGGCGGTGTCGAGGAGTTGATCGCGGATTTCCCGCTGCGCTACGTGGTTGTCTCAACCGATACTGAGTATGCGGACGATGACTGCTTGCATCAAATCAACACGGGCAATGAAATTCACGAAGCCCTTTGTCATGCTGGGGTTGGCACCGTAAAGCAGCACGAGGCCGGATTCGTTTGGAACCAGGTGCAACGGCTTGCTGAACCTGCATTGTGGCAGCCGGTTGATTACAGTGATCTGGATACCCTACCTGCGGATTTGAGTAATGCGCCGGGGATCAGCACACCAAACCAGGCCACGGCTCAGCCAGGAAGTTTGCAGGACGCAATTGTGAAGCATCGCAGGCGTTGCCGGAAAGCGCTCGGGATGGATGAGGTGCACAAATGAAGCACTATCTCATCACCTCGATCGGCGAAAACAAAGGTGCTCCGCGGGTGTGGCTTCAAGGTTCTAATCTGGATCATGTTGGATTCAAGCCCGGCACTCGATTCGACATCAAGCTGGATGACGCGAGACTGGTGCTCACTCGATCTGATCAGGGCATTCGTGTGGTCTCGCGGAAACGGCGAGGCGAAAGCGAGTATCCGGTCATCGACATCAATAGCAGGGAACTGCTGGAGATGTTCGAGGGAATGAGCGCGGTACGGGTGGTGATGCTGAAGGAGGAAATCCATATCCTTCCGCTTGCATCCGAGCTGCGTCGCCAAGAGAGAGTCGAGCGAACTGCAGCCAGGATGGGGCAGGGTGACCCGCTGGAAATCGGGTCGCTTTCCCATGGCGGCGGCATTATGTGCCATGCGATTCATGCGGGGTTATACCGCGAGGGGCTGGACTCAAGGCTGATTTTTGCCAATGAGATCAGACCTGAGCTGCTCGATCATGCCAGGGAAGCCAATGATTGCTGGGAATCCGACACCGTAGGCATCGCGGCTCCCATGCAGGAACTGGCCTTTGATCGCTGGGCCATGGCCAAGCTTCCAGACGTGGATATTCTGGAGGCCGGGATTCCATGTTCTGGTGCCAGCCTCTCCGGACGCTCCAAGCGCAAGCTTGGCGCGCCGGAGGATCATCCCGAGGTAGGCCATCTGGCTGTTGCCTTTCTGGCGATCGTCGCAGCGGTCAACCCGTTGGTGGTGGTTCTGGAAAACGTGCCCCAGTATCGGGATACGGCCAGTGGCGCCATCATCCGATCGCAGTTGCGGGACCTTGGCTACGCAGTCCATGAAGTGGTGCTGTCTGGCGAATCCTTCAATGCAGTAGAGGACCGCAAACGCTATTGCATGGTGGCCGTGACCAATGGGGTGAGCTTTTCGATGAACGACCTGGCGGTGCCGGACAGAATCCCGATCACGCTTGGAGATGCGCTGGATAAGGTCGACGACGACGACCCAAGGTGGTCGACCATGCCGGGTCTGAAAGCCAAGCAGGAACGCGACAAGGAGGCCGGCAAGGGATTCATGATGCAGGTTTTCGATGGCGGTTCTACCCGGATCGGGACTATCACCAAGGGTTACGCCAAGGTGAGAAGCACCGACCCGAAGATCCGCCACCCGCGCAACCCTGACCTGCTCCGTCAGTTGACCGCAGGCGAGCACGCCCGGGTAAAGCAAATTCCCGAGCATCTGATCGATGGGATTTGCGAAACAACTGCTCATGAAGTCCTTGGCCAGTCGGTGATTTATGGGCCATTCATGGCGATCGGCGCCTTGATTGCAAGCGCGCTCAAGCGCTGGGCAATCGAGGGGCCAAGCAGTTGCCGACAAGGCGATACTGCACTGATTGCTTGCGGTTAGTTTTTGCCCTCCCTCCGGGGGGGGCTTTTCTCGAACGCACTGGCTGAAGCCGGCGTGTTGGAGAAAGGCTCCGGGCCCTTGAAGTGTTTCACTGCTGGCTGTCAGTTTCAGCCCGACCGATGCGCGTCATGCATCGCCCTTGAATGCCGTTCAGTTCCTGAAAACGGCGGGTCTTCGGATCTGGAATTCCATCGCAGTTCAACCACCCCATGGGGAGTCACGACTCCCCTCCGGGAAAGTGCCCCCCTTTTTTCCAGGAGCACGTCATGCTTTACAAAATATCGGAACTCTCTGACCTGTATGCGGATGCCTGCATCCGGGACGAATCGGGCGAGCTGATGTTCCTCTCCCTGTACGGTAGGGACACTGCGATTCAGCAGCTTCTCGCCGCATTCACCCTGAAGGAAAGCTGCGGAGGCTTGTCCGGCTTCCGCCTCGCGCCAGTCAATGACGGCGATGGCCGCTCGGTCGAGCAAGTCCATGTACGCAGTCCGGACCGGCTCACAAAATTCAGCGGACGATTACCCAGGGACAACCTCTTTGGAAACCTTGTCCATACCTGGATTTACGATGCAGCCCTGCTAAAGCCTGACAGGTCTACCAAGACCGCGTGGTTCATGCTGGACGAGCCATTCACGCCGGAAGCAAGGCCTCGATTGCTGCAGGGGATATGGTCTTTGTACAAGACCCTCTCACCTGTTCCGTTACTCGATAGCTGGAGGGACGTAGTCATACGGGCAACCCATGCCGAGTGCGTGAGTTTTCTGGAAGACAGCGACCATCCACCGATCGGGAAGGTAACTGCAGCCAAAGTCATGTTGACCGAATCATTTTCGGACGACGTGTCGAGAATGGTTCAGGCAGGCATGATCGGCCTGAATGGCGAGGAAGAGGCTTACCTCGAACAGGCTCGAAGCGCCAACGCCATGGCTGCGTAGCATCAGCGATTTATCAACCCAGCGGGGTGCAACCATCCCGCAAGGGATTTGGCTGCCTCCGCAATATATAAGGAGAGCAGCATGTTGTTAAAAACACTGGAAGTTACGGAGTGGGACCAGCCGGAAAGCGAGGTGTTGGCATGAGCCTCATCTTTCCGCGATTGGCCCAGAACTTTATCAAGAACGGATATTTCCCGACGGATGAGGTAACGCTGACCCGGATTCTCCAGGCGCTCGACATTGGAGGTGGGCAACTGCGTATTCTTGACCCGTGCTGCGGCGAAGGATCGGCATTAGCTGAAGTTAAGCACCACCTGGTTCAGTGCGGGGCGTCTGTCGTGGCCAACGGCATAGAGTTCGATGCAGAGCGCGCGTGGCATGCCAAGGGGATACTCGACACAGTCGCGCACAGCGATGTGAACGACGTGTTTGTATCGGCTCGCAGTCAGGGGCTGCTGTTCCTGAATCCACCGTATGGCGATGTTGTATCGGACAAGGCGGCCACGGGAGATCGTTCCCGGGGTGATCGTCTTGAGAAGGTGTTCTATCGCAAGACGGTTGCCTGGCTGCAGTTCGGCGGTGTCATGGTGCTCATCGTTCCGCACTACGTTCTGGACAAGGAGTTCTCCGGAATGATTGCCCGGCACTTCGAGCAGGTTCAGGTTTTCATGGCGCCGGAAACACGGTTCAGGCAGTGCGTCGTGTTTGGCGTGAAGCGTCGTGCAGACGGAGCGGATCCAGGCGTGCAGAAGCTGCTGGAGGCCTGTGGTCGCGGGGAAGAGCCCGTCGTATTGCCGGAATATTGGCAAGGTGAGCAGTACCTGGTGCCACAGATCAAGGAGGCCGAAGCACGCTTCACGTCAATTCGCATTGACGGTCCTCAGCTCCAGGCTGAGCTTGAGCGTGTTCGCAAGAATACGCTCTGGCCGATGTTCGGGACGCACTTTGTGCGTGCTGACGATACTCACCGCCGGCCCTTGCGTGCACTTTCGGACTGGCATTTGGCGCTGGCGCTGGCAGCGGGACAAATCTCGGGTGTCGTGAAGTCTGGCAATGGAAGGCGTCTCCTGATCAAAGGTGACACCTTCAAGGAGCGTGATCTCAAGACGACATTCGAGACCCGGGCCGATGGCTCCGTGTCAGAAATCCTGACCTATACGGACAAGTTTGTGCCAAGCATCACCGGCATCGACTTCAGCCCGGGTCCGGGTTTTGGGAAAGTCGTTTCGATTCGTTGAATTTTATCAAATCGCCTTGCGGGGAACATTCCCGCAAGGGGTGTTCCGTTCTTGGCATATTCAAGGAGAAACACCATGCGTTTATTTGAAGACAACATTCAGATTGAAATACCCGGACGGCCGACTCCATCGGCCCGTTCTCCCGAGGCAGAACCCAGCCTTGACGGAAAAGTGAACTCTGTCAGTCGACGTGATGCAGTTGAAGCATTTTTTCGTCTTCGGCTGTTCATGCCAGAGAGACAGAAGCAAATCGTGGCCACATGTATGAATGGCGAAGAACGGCAGTATTTCTTCGACAAAATGGTCGAGATTGCGGCCACTGTCGAAGGTATGCCGGTCACGTACCAGCAAGATGGCAAGGGCGACGAGGCCATTGCACACCTTCACTACTTTCTGGGTGATTGCCACTGGTACATCACCGAGAAGGACAGGGAAGGGGAGGTCGAGCAGGCTTTTGGATATGCCATCCTGCAAGGCGACTTGATCAATGCCGAGTATGGATATATTCCGATCACAGAGCTTGTTGATACAGGTGTCGGCGCCGAGTTGGATTTCCACTTTAAGCCTACCTCCATGGCTCAGATCAAGCAGGCGCTGGAAGATCGGTATGGATGATTCATCGCTGGCAATGTTTTGAATTTTAACTGCCCCTCCGGGGGCTTTTCTCGAACGCGCGGGCTGAAGCCGGCGTGTTGGAGAAAGGCTCCGGGCCTTTGAAGTGTTTCACTGCTGGCTGTCAGTTTCAGCCCGACCGATGCGCGTCACGCATCGCCTTATGAGTCCGGTCAGTCCCTGAGGCCAGAACGCCTCGATGTTCCCACAATGGCATGGAGGCCGGGATTTAATTCAATTCAACCCAGCGGGGTGCATCCAGCCCGCAAGGGGACGGCTGCCTCCGCGTTTTTCAGGAGAGTCGTCATGGAAGCAGTCATTGAGGTATCGCAGCAGGAAGTCATTTCTTTGAGCGATTTCATTCACGAGTTCGGGGAAGGGCTACTGAGCGCGGTTCAGCAGCAGAATCCGCCAATCTACGATGGGGTGCCGAATTCCAGGCATGCCATCCTGATGGAAGCGTTGCTTCGCAAGCCTTTTCCGCCTCAGCAGGATGCAGTCCAGGCTGTAACGCGCCTTCTGGTCGATGAAGCCCAGCCCGCAGCGATCATCAACGCTGAAATGGGTACGGGTAAGACCATGATGGCGATTGCCGCCGCGGCAGTCATGCACGAGGAGGGCTATCGCCGCACATTGGTGATCGTGCCACCGCATCTTGTCTACAAGTGGCGGCGCGAAATCAAGGCGACGGTGCCTAATGCACGGGTCTGGGTTCTCAACGGCCCTGACACGTTGCGCAAACTCCTGCAGCTACGGGAGATGTGTGAGAAGCCGGTCGTTCCAGAGTTCTTTGTCATGGGACGTGTGCGCATGCGCATGGGATTCAACTGGAAGCCGGCCTACACCCATAGGCGGACTATCGTGGGTGAAGGACGGGAGAAGCAGGTGAGAACCTATGCAGCCTGTCCGAAGTGCGGCGCTTTGCTGGTGGATGACGAGGGCAACCCATTGCCAGCAACCTTGGCTGAAAGCAGGCTCAATCAGACGCGATCCTATTGCACCAATCAGCAGTCGGTGAAGCGAGTAGTGGATGGAGCGCTGTTAGAAGGCAGGGTGCCATGCGGAGAACGTCTTTGGACGCTGGTATCGAAACGTGGAAACACCCAATCCCGGCGTGAGCTGGTTATGGAGAGCCTGCGTCAGATACCTACTATCGGTTCCAAAACGGCCGACAGGTTGCTGGATCGGTTCGGCGAGAACATGTTGTCCGGGATGCTTGAGGACAACGTTTACGAGTTCATCAATCTGATGGACGACAAAGGCGATCTGTTCTTTACAGACCGGCAGGCGCGCAGAATGGAGCGTGCAATGGCCAACACCGAGTTCTCCTTCGGGCAGGGCGGGTACCAGGCAACCGAATTCATCAAGCGCTACCTTCCGCAGGGGTACTTCGGCCTTCTCGTGGTTGATGAGGGGCACGAGTACAAGAACGAGGGATCCGCCCAAGGGCAGGCGATGGGGGTTCTTGCACGCAAGTGCCAGAAAACCCTGCTCCTGACAGGCACCCTGATGGGCGGCTATGCCGACGATCTGTTCTATCTCCTGCACCGGCTTAACCCGGGTTTGATGATCGAAGACGGTTTCGGCTACAACAACCGCAATTCGCTGGGGCCTGCCGGTATGTCGTTCATGCGCGATCACGGCATCCTGAAGGACGTGTTCAAGGAGACTGAAAGCGAGTCGCATCGAACGGCGCGGGGCAAGAACATCACGCACCGCACCTCCAAGGGACCAGGTTTCGGCCCGAAGGGCATCATGCGTTATGTGCTGCCTCAGACGGTGTTCCTGAAGCTCAAGGATATAGGCGGCGATGTTCTGCCGCCTTACCGTGAGCATTTCACGGAAGTCCCGATGACGGAGGCGATGTCCGGGATTTACCGCGAGTTGAGCATGAGCTTGCGCGAAGATCTCCGTGAGGCGCTCAGGAAGGGCGACACCAGCTTGCTGGGCGTTGTCCTGAACGTGCTGCTTGCCTGGCCGGATACATGCTTCCGTGACGAGCTGGTTCGCCATCCCCGATCGAAGCAGCAACTCGCTTTCGTGCCGGCGTTGATGAACGGAACAGAGGCAAGTCCGAAAGAACTGGAACTGCTGCGTATCTGCAAAGTGGAGAAGGCACGCGGCCGGAGGATTCTGGTGTACTCGACCTATACCGGCACTCGTGACACCACCACCCGACTGAAAAACTTTCTTGATAAGGAAGGTTTCAGGACAGCGGTGTTGAGAGCAAGCGTCGATGCGTCAAAGCGGGAAGATTGGCTGTTCGATCAGGTTGACCGCGGTGTGGAGGTGATCATCACCAACCCTGAGCTGGTCAAAACCGGGCTCGACATGCTGGAATTCCCGACCATTGTGTTCATGCAAAGTGGTTACAACGTCTATACCCTGCAGCAAGCATCCCGCCGCAGTTGGCGGATCGGCCAGAAGCAGGACGTGGATGTGCACTTTTTGGGCTACGCAGGATCGGCCCAGATGGGATGTCTGGAACTCATGGCAAAGAAGATCGCCGTGTCTCAGTCGACATCTGGCGACATGCCTGATTCTGGCCTGGACGTTCTGAATCAGTCAGGGGACAGCATTGAAGTCGCCCTGGCCAAGCAGCTGCTTGCTTGATCACATACTGTAGCCACCCCTCGGGGTGGCCTTTTTTTAACGTTTGTAGGAGTTCAGACTTGACCTGAGCAGAGGCAGTATCAGATTTACTCTGTTCGATAGACTCAAATCCGACCCATGCCGGTCAGCCTATATACTCGTCGAGTATGAGTGATTGTCGGCCAAAGCGGTCTTTAGCCCAGAACATTAAATACGTCCGCTATGAATTTCTGGCCGGTCGATTGCGGATCAAACCTTCAGCGAGTGAGTGGGATGGCGAACTGGTCAAGGGCGCGTAATCGATGCGCGGGCATTCACGCTGTATCCGTAAAACCGCAACCTCATCCCCAAGGTTCGGGCTTTCGTGGAGTTCTTGATCGGCAATATTTAGAGCAACTTGCCCGTCAATACAGACGCCGCGATCATGTGTCTTCCAGATGGAAGAGAAACGTGGTCACTGCGGTTCTCTTGTCGATCAGAACCGTCATCTCACAAGCCCCGTGAACAACGTCCTCCGCTGAACAATCGGGACAACTGTATATCGTCTCGGTCACCGCGTAGAGAATGGTGATCCTGGCTTCGACGATCTCACCTTGTTCATCCGCCCCGAGCACCATGACCGTGATTGGCTCGTCGATGGCGCCGAACGTGTTCATGCTCAGCGCAAGCTCTGCCCGCACCGCGCTGTTCACCTCAACTTCGTGTTTCAACATCGTGATGAAATCCGCTGTACCCCAAGCCGCCAAGGCCTTGGGAAACCTGAACACGTCCGTCATTCGTCGAAATAGGCGTCAGTCAGGGGCGCGAAATTCATTTTCGGGATGCGCGCCTTGCAGTTGGGGTAGGCCTGCTGCACCGTGACCCGCACGTAGCGCTGAGCTATCGGCCAGATGTCCTCGTATGCCCGCCGATCTTCGATGATCTCTGCGGCGCCGTTCACCCGTGCCCGCGAGCGGTTCTGAAAGTCCACGAACAGCATGCCGATCTGAGGGTTGACCAGGATGTTGCCCAAGGAGTTGTAGAGCTTGTTGCCACTGAAATCGGGAAACACCAGGGTCTTCGCATCCAGCACCTTGAGCAGGGGATAGGGTTGGCCCGAGGCGTTGAATTCCCGCCCCCGGAAACTGCAATCGCATTCCCCTCGATCATTGGCCGTCGCGATGAAGAAGAAGGCTTGGGCTTCCAGGAACGCCGCCCAGGCGGGAGCTAGATGATCCCGGATCATGCCGAGATTGTGGTCGTTCCAATAACCCTCGGCACCAAATCGGCGCTGGGCCTCCAGTTCGCCCGGGTGCAGGATGGGATGCTTTCCGTCATTGCTCATGGCTTGTTTCCTCAATTGAAGGCCAGCTCATCGTCCGGGCCGCAGGACCAGGGCCAGACCTGCGACGATGGGCAGCACCCCCACCAGGTCCGAGGCGGGTACAGCCTCCTGGAGCAGGCCCACCGCGAGCAGGGTGCCGAATGCCGGGTTGAGCAGGTGGAAGCTGCCGGCCCGGGCCGCGCCGCCGTGGCGCACCAGCCAAAGCAGCATCAGGGTGGTGCCGATGGACACCACCGCCGCCTGGTAGATGAGGCTGCCGAAAAATGCGGTATCAAAGCGGATTGCCAGGTTTTCCCGCCACCAGGCCAGTGGCAACAGGGCCAAGCCGCTCGCAGGTAGCTGCACCAAGGCGATGCGCCAAGGGTCCAGGCCGCCGGCCACGGCCCGTCGGTTTAGCAGGGTCGAGGCGGCCAGGGCCACGGTGCCGGCGAGGATGAGCAGTACCCCGGTCGTGTCGGCGGGCATACTGGATGCCCGTCCCCCCATGATCCAGGCTACCCCGGCGAAGCCCGCCAGCAGACCTAAGGCACCGTGCCAGCCGAATGGCTCCCGCAGCCACAGTGTCGCCAGCAGTGCGGTCAGCAGCGGGCTGGTGCTGGCCAGGATGGCCGTCAGGCCGGCAGGGACAGTGCGCATGCCGGAGTAGGCCAGGCCGAGATACACAGCATTGGTGAGCAGCCCGGCGGCCAATGCGATGAGCAGGATGCTACGGTCCACTCGGGGCGCTTGGCCGCTCGCGCCGAGCCAACGCCCGAGCAGCACCAGCAACGCGCCCGCCAGCAGGAAGCGCAGGCTCAGCAGGGTCAAGGGCCCGGTGGACGTCATGCCGATCTTGCCGGCGATAAAGGCCGAGCTCCACACCAGACTGAACAGAGTGCCCACCAGGGCCAGGCGCGGCAGGGATACTGTGGGCAATGGCAAGGTGGGAACGGACATGGTCGCTCCGGGTTAATGGGGTTGCGCCAGCTTAGCGGTAGGCGCAAAATTTATATAATTCATAAATATCAATTCATAATTAGTATTAGAAATAACAGGAGAGTGAATGGACCCCGTCATCCGCAATCTGGACATGGATCTGCTGCGAGCCCTGGTAGCCATTGCCGACAGCGGCAGCTTTTCCGCCGCTGCCCTGCGGCTGGGCCGCACCCAGTCGGCCATCAGCCTGCAGATCAAGCGCCTGGAGGAGGCCGTCGGCCAGCCCTTGCTGGAAAGGAGTCAAGGCCGGGTGGTGGGTCCCACCGCCGAGGGCCGGGTGCTGATCGACTACAGTCGCCGCATCCTGCGCCTCAACGACGAGGCCTGCGCTTGCTTCGCCCGGCCGAACCTGGTGGGACGGCTGCGCTTGGGGTTGCCCGAGGAGCTGATGGAAAGCGTGTTCCCACGGGTACTGACGGAATTCACCCGGGACTATCCACGGGTGGAACTGTCCGTGCGTTGCGACCTGTCGGTGCGCATCACGGCCCTAGCTGAGGCCGGCGAGCTGGACATGGCCATCGCCAAGGGCATGCCGGGCGAATCCGTGGTGGAAGGCTCAACCGGCTGGCGCCTGCTGAACCGGGACCCCATGGCCTGGCTGGCTGGCGAGGGCAGCAATGCTATGGACCAGCGCCCCTTGCCCTTGGCTGTATTCCACGAAGGTTGCGTGTTTCGCATGGCCGCCATCACCGCCCTGGCTGCACGGGGCATCTCTTGGCGGCTTGCTTTCGTGGGCGGCAGCTACACCGCCCTGCGTCACGCCGTCGCCGCCGGCTTTGCTGTGACGCCATTGCCACGCAGCTTAAAGGTGCCCGGTCTGGTGGAAGTCCGCGTCGGTCTACCGGAGCTACCGGCATCGGAACTGATTGTCCGATTCGGGCCGGGTGAAGTTCTGCCCTCGGCCCGACGCTTGCTGGATCTATTCGAGGCATACCTACTCGACGAGGTCGAGCACCCTTGACTACTGTCCTGAGTGATGCGCAGTGGAAGCTCTACTGCCTGTACACAACATTGAGAAGCTGGCGCATCACAGGTATGCGCAGTAGGAGCAGGGCAGATAGTCCGCAACACGCCGTTCAGACGACACCATGACATGACCAGAGAACCGCGTCCAAACGGTGAGTCCAATTGCAAAGCAGAAGTTAAAGTTCTCCCGCGCGCTCGGCAATCAGGCCTGCCGTCAGGGGCTATCGGTCTTGTTCGCCCGGCTGCCGTTGTTGCTGGAAGACTTAGCGGTCTCGCACGGCGACGGCAGTTTCCGCAAACGCCTCGCGCAACTCGCCAAGGTCGATCTCCTGATCCTCGACGACTTCGACATGGCAACCCCGAATGCCCACGGCCGCAACGACCTGCTGGAAGCGATCGAACAGCGTTGCGGCGCTTTTTCGCCGAGTGCATGCGATTGTTAGAGAACGATTTCCTTTTCCATAACAGTGACTGGGCAACCATGATATTCAGTTCTTTCTTTATGCTGCCATCCGTGTTTCGCATAAAATGATTCGGACTCTGGTGTGTACAAATACAACCTTTTTACACTGAGCTCACAAGCTTTCCTTTCGATCGCGGAGACCAGGGCGGTTCCAATGCCTTCACGCCTTCGTGGAGCGGAAACGTATAGGCCAGCGAGCCAAGGCGTTAAATCTAGGCGTGTGTCCATATCGTGCGGTTTAAGGCATACAGTTCCAAGCAGTTCTTCGCCATAAAAGGCAACCAACGCAAGTGGAATTCTGTCTTTTTGCGCCCTTTCGGTAATAAGGCGTTCGACGTCAGCATACGTTCGTTCCGGATGCAGATAGGCCCACTCCTCATAAAACCACCGAGTAAGCGTAGGGATAACTTCCTTGTGATTGGCTAAGTACTCGATGTTCACTAGTTCTCTAACGTCGAAGGTAACGGGCGGCCAAACACGGGCGAAGCCGGCTGTTTGGGCGTCCCTGTTGACCACAGTGTTAGACGTGGAGTTTTCCAGACCGCAGTTCATAAAACGTGCTCTTAGACAACCCGAGTTTCTCGTAGAACTTGGCGGCTACTGTTCCTTCTCGCACGATTAATGTCACGTGTAGATCTCCCCCTTGGTTCTCTACAACCTGTTTCACTAGGTTGCCGGCAATTCCTTGACCACGATGCTGGCTGGCAACGAACAACTCTTGGATGAAAAAAATAGAACCGGCGTGCCATGGATAACTAAATCCAAAAACGGCACCAACTATCTTTCCTGCATCATCAATAGCGATAAGAGCCCCATTTGAATCAATGCGAAAAAAGGATTCAAGATAGGCCGTGGCCCGACTCTCGGTCCAATGCTCACCATAGGGCGGCTCAGCATATGCTTGTTGAAGCAGTACGCCACAGGACGGCAAGTCTGTTTCGCTGCATTGACGTATGGTAATCATGGCTTGGCCTAGCGCCTAATGTAAAGTTGAGGGGCGCGCCACTTTTGGCGCGGAATCTTCCCCCGATTTAATTGACACCGGGTTATTGATCCAGCAGTCTTTCATACGTTGCAGGCGACACGTAGTTCAGGGATGAATGGATTCTACTGCGGTTGTAGAAAGGGATATAGCTGCGCAACACCGACAGCATCTGGTTAAGAGTTAGAGAGAGATGTTCCCAAGGATTTCTGGTAACGCTCCCGAATGACCTTCCGCTTATCGGCCAGTGCGGCTATTGGCTAGTCGTTCGCTATTGGGCGGCAATCGGGCGGTAAGCCGCCCTTCGGCGCGTAATGGTCTCGAACGGCAGCTTCCTATTTACCGTCAGCGCCCTCGAACGACTGCTACACGAACGGCATCAATCGTTGCGCTGGACCAGGCTGTGGGACGGGTTGCGGCTGACTTCCTGCCGCCCAATAGGCTCTGCACGATTCCGTGCTGGCGGCTGCACAAGCCCGGTATACGAAGGCGGCGCCGACTGGCCGAATCAGAAGAACGTCGACAGTCGTCTAAGCTGCGACGTAGCGGACGTCAGATCCACACAGCAAACCGAATCGAGCCGCCGGTGAGCACGGGCCGGGCCAGTCCACTCCGGCGCGTTAACACCGTCCAGGATCCGCTGAGCCATCTCCAGGGCGTCCGACGGTTGCCATGCACGCATCATTCCGCGCGCGCCCACGTGTCCCACGCTCAACGCGGCGATGGACTGTCCCAGTCGCAAAGAACGATAGATGTCGTTGTAGCCTAGGTCTCTAAGCTCGTTGGCCCCGCGACTAGCAAACAGTGCGTGCAGGAAGCCAGCCGTGCACCAGTCGCCGGCCCCTGAGGTGTCGGCAACCGAACTCGTGCGAAGCGCCGGCAGGTCGACCCAGTCTGGCGTAAGAGAGTGCTTTCGGAAACGTAGGCCCCGCGCACCCAGTGTTTGGATTTCGACGAAGCCTGAAGACAGACGGTGATCCAACGGCTCGCGAATCCGGTCGACCGAGTACTTCACCACGTGCGCGCAGCTCAGCGCAGCGTCAAATAGGCCTCGGTCCACAGAGATGGACGACGGCTCGAAGAACACTAAGGCGCCACCAGCGCGAGCGGCTTGAGCCATGCGCACAGTGCCAGCGGTGACTCGGTCAAAGAAGAAGACGTTGGACTCGGCCGCGCAGCGTACGAACTCATCACCGCCGCTGTCCACGAGGGTCTCGTGGAACCGGCGCGTCTGACCGCAGACAGGGCAGGCGAAGCTGTAGCGAGGCGCCTCGGAAGGCTCGCCAGCAAACTGATAGAGCAGAGGGCTCATGAGCCCGCGGTTCAGCCGCACGTGGCGCATGTTCGCACCGAGCTTGGTGAATTCTCGGTGGATGGTTGCGCCAACGTGGTCACGGCCGAGGTTCACGAGCGGAAGGCTTTCCCAACCCAGGAAAGCGAGGATCGAAAGCACGTTGCCCGTGGACCCGCCTATGCCTGTGTAGACCAGTTGGGACCCCGTTCCCAGCATCACATCCAGCGTGATGAAGCCCGCCCCCGATACACGGGAGCGCAACCCTTCAGTCGTGAGTGGGAGCGAGCTTGTCAACACGGAAATGCCATCGGTGAGTAGGGGTGCGTCGGACGCCAGGAACCAAGTCTCCGTGGACATCATAGCCGACTGTCTCCAGATAGAAAATTGGTAGCCCGTAGGAGAGCGCCGCAAGAAGCATACCGATGCCGGGGAGCCTGCGCCCGACTGGGGTCAACACGGTTTGTGACATCAGACCGGAGCCGCTCAAGGCTTCCACACGGGTCGTGTGGAGGCGCGCTATCGAATGAAAAACATCCATTGGGTCTGACTCGTGCGCCCGGATGAAGTTCAGCGGTGATTCAAACCACTCCCGCTGCCAGTACTCGCGATGTTCGAACAGCAGCTCGTCGGCGCGGCGCGGGTTCACAGCCGGGAAAGGCAGGACCGGGCAGACCTCTTCCGGTGAGTCCAGCTCGCGAAACATTGTTTGCAGCGACGCGCCCGCCTTCTCGGACAGCTGCACGACCCACAGCTTGAGCGCTTTGGCGAATTCGTCGGTCTCCGTTTCACCAGGAAATCCGTGCATCCAGCCGCCGCGGTCGTTGGACACTGACTCGACGTTTGAGAAGGCTTGGTTGCCGTCGGCCACCAGCAGATGCACACGAATCGGAGTGTCTCGCGACAGCTGGTAGAGCTGCTTAACTATCGGAAAGGCCGTGCATCGCGACATGCCCGTGGCGTCGACAACAACGTCCGTGTAGGCCTTCGCGCTCAGCCACTGGTGTACCTGCATGCAGGCATTACGGCCGCCCACAGGTGCGCCGTCTTCGGCAAGGATTGGGATATCGACAACCTGCATGGGACACGCTGCGAGGTCGCGGAGCTGTTGCTCGCGCTCAGAAGCCAACTGCGTGATCACCGCCGGAACTGCTGGGCGCTGCTCGTGGAAAAAGCGCATGTCAACGTTGGGAAGCGGCCCCAGGCGCTCCGGGAAATGCAGCACCTCGGGGCTGAAGCCCACGTTACCGATCAACAGGGTAGCCCCAGCAGTCGGGAAATAGTCGGTGATGAACTCGTCGACATCGTCAAGGGAGAGGTTGGGCACGCGAATCATGCGGCACTCCCCACCGCGGTCTTGAGTTGGTGAAGCGTTCCTTCAACGAACCCACCGCGGCTGTGCGTCAGGCCCTTGGCGATGATGGCTACGCCACCGAGCTCGAACAACGCCCAAGTCTTGCCTTTGCACTCATAAGGTTCATCGAGCACCAGCGCCTGGTAGGCCAGCGCGTAATGAAGCACGCGAGCGAGCTCGTCGTTCGAATCTAGATTTTCCAAATCGGAACGCAGGATGCCGTAGGCATTCGCGCCGTCGGAAAGCGGGGCATTGGGCCGGAGGGTCAGCTCTTCACACCTGCCACCAATGAAGTCAACCAGCTTGCGTACCTGCGGGGCGTACGGAAAATCCCACTGGTCAATCAAGTCCACGGCCTGCTCGCGCACGGCTTTGTGCTGCTGACGCGCATCCAGCGCTAGCGGCCTTCCTCGGATTGCCTGTGTCTCCAAGCGATCCACCAACACGCTGGCCAGCGTCACGAACTGCTCGATGTTCTCGTTGGCAGCATCGGCCAGTCTCTCGAATCCGAAGTAGAAGGGGCGGTCAAACCGATGGAGCATCTGGAGTTCGGCACCGGTGACAACGGGACGCTGCACCTTGGATACTTCTTCCTCGGACGAATCCTCTGCGGGCGCGCCGAACAACGATCGCTGCGGCGTTCGCTTCAGTTCCCTCTCTAGCATGATGTGGGTTACTGCGGCCGTCACGTCGGGCGTGAGGTCCGCCGGGTACGCCGCCTCCATGGCCTCTACCTTTTCGCTGGTCAGTTGGTTTTCTTCAACGAGGCGGGCATTTTCAGACTGGAGGATATGCAAGTCGGTATCCGACAGCACGGGTGGGCGGGCCGTGTTCAGCAAGGTCTTGAGGCTCAGAAAGCTGCCGCGTCGATGAAAGGCCGCCAGGGGTTGCAGGTAGCGACGAGCGACGTCCTCAGCAATTGAGCGGAAAGCCTGGCGATTTCGGTTATCTTGAAGCAGGATGCGCACGCGGTCGCGGCCCGGGTTGGTGCCGGGCGAGACGGTCTCTTCGTCACGTAGGACGCGCCTGAAATCCTCAAGGTTCAGTGAGTCGATGCGCGTCAGCATCCAGCGCGCGATCTTGATCTCCCGATCCCGGAGCCACAGGTCGACGTCTTCCAACTGGGTCGGATGCAACTCGTGCGCGTCATCGATGATGACCATGGGCTTGAGACGCAATGCCCTGCCGCGCCAAGCGGCAGAGATCTCGATCGACTCGATGATGGCAAATGGCGCGTATGCTACATCAATCAGGTGTTCACCCAGTTCGTCTTCTGCGGGCGTGACCAGCGCATTGATGAGCCTGAAGATTGCGCGCTCCGTCATGCGCGCGCGCTCGCGAAACGCATTCAAATCATCGGCGTTGACCGCGTCTCGCGCAGCCTCTGCATTGGGCGTGGTGATGATGCGGACCTGCTCAAGGTCAACGCCAACATCCTCCATTGCGCGCAGCCATCCCAGCACGGTCTTTGCCTCAATCATGGCGCGCAGTAGGCGGTGCCTCAGGCGAGCCTCGTAGGGCAGGTCCCAAATCGATCGAAGCTGGCCACCGGCGGGAAGGCGCAAGGCGAGAACGGCAGGTTCGAGATCGTCAAGGACGTCTGCCTTTGCCAATGACGCCAACAGTTCTCGAACGTCAGTGTTGCCCTTAAAGTCCGGCACCCCCGCGAGCGTGCGAAGCTCAAGCAGGCGAGCGAGAGTGGTCTTGCCGGAGCCAGGCGACCCGACTACCACAACAAGTCGATCAAAAAGTCGCGTCGACTCGCGCTGGAAGAAGCGCTTGATGGGCTGGGGGCTGATCAGTGGTAGGAGCTCGTTGGCATCGCGGATGAACTCGTTTGCTCGCTTGTGCCAGGGATTCATGGTCGGACGTCCGAATGGCGTTGACGGCGGGGGAAGAGCGGCGACATGTGGTTGTCTTTGTCGTATCTCTTTGCCTTGGGATCGCTTCGCGCCCAGAGCGTCGCCACTGAATTGTTGGGTGTGTTGTGGTCGAGCACGAGTGGCAGGCCGCACTGCTTGTAGCCCAGCGCAACCCGTCCCGTGTGCGTGGTTTCGACCCCGGGGTCGTAGCGCTTCTCCAGCAGCGCGGCAAGGTCAGGGTGGGCTGCTGAAGCAATCACGACATCCTCCGGCAGCACGTACGAGAACGACGGGATGAAGCGGAGCCCCATCAACGTGGCTTGAAAGCGCTCGAGCAAATCAGAAACGCTGATGCTCGCAGCCTTGGACGCCATATAGTGGTGGACCTGAATGTGAGCATCGTCGGTGATCAACGGCGCTTCATTGCGCGTCGTGTCGACCTCTTGGATAAAGCGCTCAACTTTGCCACCCCACTTGCCTTCGCCTTCATCCCGGATCGAGGTGGTGCCGGATGCGGTGAAGTCGTCGATCAGGCATACCCACTCGAATGTAGCCGGTGCGGTCGATTTGATCGCATCCAGTCGCTCCTGCAGCTTCTCTTTGAGCTTGGCCTGCTTGAGCGCCGAGATCTCGATCATGGCGACGATCTGCTCGTTGTTGACGGCGCCCTCGTTGTAGCGGCGGAAAACGTCGATTCGAGCGCCATCGCTGACGCCGACGTAGAGCGTTCGGCACTGCATCTCCGCCAGGCGACGACTCGCTTCAGGGTCATCGTCGACGCGGTACACCGGCAGGTTGAGTTCCTTGGCAACGGCAGTCCGCATTTCGCGCTCGATCACGGGGCCAGTGAGGCTGACGAGGTGATGTATCTCGTCCTGGCTGATGTAAACCAGTTGCTCGCGGAGGAACTTCCACATGCAATCGCGATCCGATTTTTCGTACTGCGATAGCCACCGCAGCAGATGCACATAAAACCGGTGGCCAGGCCCGTACTGTTGGTAGCTGTCGAACTTGTAGTTCACCATCAGGTCGAGCCAAGCAAAGTCGCTCGTCGCGCGCTCGACTGTCCACTCCATCAGGTCCGCAACCAATCGCTTTGCCAGCGTCTCCTTCATGCAACAATCTCCCTCTTTTATCCTATTGCCCGGTCAGCTGAGGCCGAGACCCTCTCGTACCGCAACGTCAGCATGTTCCGAGAAGTCGGCTGAGAACTTGGCCTCGCCTTCGGCGGCTTCAAGGTTTTGCAAGTAGTACTCAGTGCCGCGCACACCGCTCAGCATGCGCGGCAGGAGGTTCCAGCACTGCTCAACGCCTGGAGGAACTGCATCGACGCTCAGCGCAAGCCCCTCAGACAGCAGTTCATAGTCGTTGCCGCCGAAATCGCCCCCGTCGCCGACACGAAGAACCTGCGTCAATGGATCCAACCCCAGCCGATGGCATGCGTCCTGCACGACGAGCAGCTTGCCAGCCTTCTCGGTCACAACGTCCACCGAATGGCCAGAACTGAATGCTCGCCATCCTTCGTAGCCGTGCTGGGCGACCCACTCATTGATCGCGGCGACCAGTCGCAGCTTGTCGCTGCCGGAGATGCCGCGCAGGCTCAGTTGCCCAGCACCCGCACACGGATCCACCTGCGTCGACAGCGCGCGTGTCTTGCTCAGCCATTGAGCTAGGTCTGAGAGGCGCGGGTCGGCGGGGGGCGCGGTGGCATGTATGTCAGCCAGGCTGAAAATGAAAGAGCCGCTGTAGCACCCCATCGTCACCATGGGCCATACATCCGCGGGCAGCTTATCTTGCAAGACCTTCCTGAGCTTCACTCCCCGTCCGGTGGCGAAGGCCAAGTAGACACCGCTGCGCGCCAATCGCGTCAGCTCGGGTGCAATCCTCGAATCGAGCCCCTCGAAACGCTTGACCGTATCGCAGAACGTGCCGTCGAAGTCACATACCAGAAGATGCAGTCGAGCGGCCTGCAGGCGTTCAATGTAGCGTCGAGCGTGCTGGATGAGCACCTCGGGCGGGTCACCGGAGGCTTGCTTTCTCAGCATGGCCGGGGTGGGCGGCAACGCATGCGGAGCGAGGGTCGAGACGTCCAAGGCGTGAAGATCACGGCCGAACTGGGGCACGGCCGGCTGGCCGGGATCAATGTGCTCGCCAGCCCATGCCCGCGTGATCACCATCGCAGCCAATACGCCTGCGATCTCAGCGCCCGCGTCGCTGATGCGAGGCAGGGCCACGTTAAGAACAGGTCCGGCCTCCGTCGGTAACAGCCGGATAGTCTCGGCGGCAAGCGGGTCGCCTCCAGTACTGAAGCTCACCACGGTCACTGGTTCGCTGAGCTGGGACAGCTGCAGGTGCCGGCCATGTGCGAACTGCCTGAAGTTGCAGACTTGGCCGAACGCCAGCCCTCCCTCTGTCAGCTTAGATTCGAGGTCGATGGCCCCGATACGGCCGACGGCGCCGTGCAAGATCAGCGCGCGCCCTGAACGCTTCATACTGCCAGCCTGCTCGATGTGGCGATCGAACCGCAGGTACCAGTTCCCCAGAAGTGGCAACTCGGTGGCGACGGTGGCATCGGATTCATATGCTCGCCAAAGCAGGATCAGCGTGGCGATAAGTGAGTTCGTTGCAAGATAGCCGTCCTTGCCCCAAGGCATGTCGTAAGCCGCCAGAGATGCCGCGCCAGTCTCATCACTCACCTCAACCAACGGGCTTTTTGAACGCAGTGTCAGGCCAATAGTCGGGCAGGCGCGCAGTCGAAGCTGTTTCGCTGCGGCCAGGATGTCATGGTTCTTGCCTTCTGCGGATAGCAGCAACCCTGCGGCATTCGCTGCCGCGTTGGTGGGCACCTGAAAGACATCGAGTGGCGTGATGGCCTGCGACGGGCGGCCGTACACCCGGAAATGTTGATCCGCCGCATAGGCAGCCGCTGTGAAGGAGCCGCCCGAACCCACAGCCAGGAGGCCACGATCGCCGTACAGATGAACTGCTCGGCGCAGCAACGCGACATCCTGCTCGGCCGCCCACTGCATGGTCGCGGGAATCTGTTGGAGTTCGTCGATGAATCGTCTGCCCATGTGCCCAGCCGATCGAAGTCCCCAATTGTAGGTCAGCGATTCCACCCGAAAAGTCGGTTCGTTGCTAGCCAGCACATCGAACGGTACGCCCGATATGCCTGACTCTGCAGTCGCATCGACTCACGCGGCGACGGGCTCGGCTGCTGCCCTTCGCTTTGAACGGCCCACATCGCTGGCAGTCGCGCTCGGCTGCGCAACGCGGCTCTTGGGCGCAACCTTCGGTTTCACCTTGCGCTTGATCTTCGTCGGCACTGCGGTCTCAACGAGTTCGGCGCGCACTTCCATGAGCAGTTCGCCCAGCTTGTTCTTGCCGACGCCATTGACCTCACCCCAGAGGCGGTTCACTGCGTTGTCGACCGTGGCCGACTCCACCAAGCGCGCCGTGCCGGTACTCAGGAGCAGGTGCTTCAGATCCTCGTGCTGCGTGAACTTGGCCTGCAAGACACGCTTCATCCGGTCGAATTTGATCTTTGACCAATCGGAATTGATGTCCCAGACGTAGAGGCCATGGGCGGCCATGGCCAACAGCGCGGGGGAGGGGGCTTCCAGCAGCCACTTCCGAACTTCGGGCTTGCGAGCTTTGCCAGCTTGGTAGGCGTGCTCCGAGGTCGCGAACTTCTCGCCCTCGAACTCGATCTCGCGCCGGTACAGATTGCTGAACGCGCCGTACGGCTTTTCGCTTGCTCGGTAGAAGCGCACTTCGGTCAGCTCGGTCTTAGTCTTGGTCATTTAATTCCATTCAATGAGCGCTTTTAATTGTACTGTAAGTACAGAAAACTGTAATTTATTGAGGGGATTGCTGTTGCTTGGCGTGGTGGCCGCCGCGGTGAACCCGACATGCCAGTCACTGTAAGCAAGCAGGCTGAGGCCCTCCAGAATTCGCGCCAGTCGCAGCCCTCTCCGTTCGATTTCTCATGACATTATTCCCGGAAATTTTATGCCCATTGAATGAGCCGGGGTCGGGTTTCACCCGACCCCGGGGGGCTTAATGCCGCGCTTTCTGCGATCTGCAATTTCGCACTCCGCAGCAGGTTGTACGCCGCCGCCCCCCCCCCGACAGAATAGCCCTTGTCAGTCTTAGGGCCTTGGGATGAGGCGTATAGGTCAGGATTGGGTCGGGGGCACTAATTCGCGGGATGAATAAGCTGCCGCAGGCCATCGGACGCTGTAGGGCGGCTTACTGCTTGACTGCCGCCCGATACCAAACGACTGGCCAATGGCCGCTCTGGCGAGCAGCGGTCCTCCACGGGGACTAAGCTGATTTGTTGTTTCTGCTCTAACCGATTGTTAGTCTCGAACGGGTTATCTGCCCTTTTTGTAACGGGTACGCAACCCCGATTAAGGCATTACCGAACCAGTCCTGCCAAGCTTGTCAGCGCTCGTTCAAGTCTTTCGTCCCAGACCCGCGCACAGGACAGCCGGATGAAGTTCCTGAATTTTCCGCTCGCGGAGAAGAGGGGGCCCGGCGCAATGCTGATGCCTTGTTTCAGCGCATGTCGGGCGAGTTCGAAGCTGTCGATTTTGCCCGGCAATTCCACCCAGAGAACGAAGCCGCCCTGCGGTTGGGAGACCCGGGTGCCTTCGGGGAAGTACGTCATGACGGCGTCGCCCATGCGCGCCACGGCACTCGCGTACTTGCCGCGTACCTCGCGCAGGTAACGTTCGTAGCGGCCGCTTTCCAGCAGTTCGGCCACGGCCAGTTGGGGCGCGGTGGGGCTGGCGATGCTGCTGACGTACTTCAGGTATTCGATCCGTTCGCGATGCCGGCCGGCGGCCACCCAGCCGATGCGCAGGCCGGGCGCCAGCGTCTTGGAAAACGAACTGCAATGAATGATGTCGGCATCGGGCGCCAGCCCGATGCAGGTGGACGGCCGCCGATGGTCGAATCCGAGGTCGCCGTAGACGTCGTCCTCGATGAGCGGGACGCCATGTTTGGCCAGCAGGCCGATCAAGGCGCGCTTGTGGGTGTCCGGCATGCAAAAGCCGAGCGGATTGCTGAAATTGGGTACGACCACGCATGCCTTCACGGGCCAGCGTTCGAATGCAAAGGCGAGCGCATCCAGGGCCATGCCTTCGCGCGGATGGGAGGGAATCTCCAGCGCTTCCAGTCCCAGCGATTCCAGCACGTGCAGCAGCCCGTAAAACGCGGGGGACTCGACTGCGACCACGTCGCCTGGCTGGGTGACGGCACGCAGGGCCAGGCTCAGGGCTTCCTGGCATCCTGTGGTGATGACGATGTCGTCGGCTGAAATCCCGCCGCCTGATTCGCTCATGCGGCGGGCAATCTGGCGACGCAACTCCGGCGCGCCGGGCGGCATCATGTAGCCGGCTGTCCGCGTACGCTGCAAGCGTGCGACGCGGGCCAGGGCTCGTGCCACTGCCAGGGTGGGCAGATAGTCCGGATCGGGCACGGCAGCGCCGAGCTGAACGATCCCCGGATCGTTGGCGGCCTTGATCAGCGCCATGGCCATTTCCTGGCCGGTGACGAGACGGGGCGGCGAGGCGGCCGCTTCGCGCTCCGGCTCGATTGCATGGATGGCGCGGCGCGCACGCACATAAAATCCCGAGCGCGCACGTGCTTCGATATGGCCGTCGTCTTCGAGCCTGCGGTAGGCGGCGACCACGGTCGCCACGCTGATGCCGCGCTGGCGCGCCACGCTGCGAACGCCCGGCAGGCGTGCGCCGGGGGCATATACGCCTTCGGTGATTCGCTGCGCCAGTTCGGCGGCAACATGCTGGTAGAGCGGTCTCATGGCGGCTTCCGGTCAGTACAGATCGTTACGGTGCATATCGGTACAGATACTCAATTCAAATATCTGTGCCGTGTCAATTTATCAGTTCTGATTCTGTATTGGTAGTCGGCTCGTCGGTACAGTGGGCAACAGGAAGGCGAGTCTTCCGAATGTTCTCCAATCGTCTTGCAGGAACACGCTATGCCGATACCGACACCCGCCGCCGCCCGCGCCTTTGCCGATGGCTGGATCGATGCCTGGAACGCACGCGACCTCGATGCGGTTCTCGCCCACTACAGCGACGACTTCGAGTTTTCCTCGCCGCTCGTCATCCGGTTCGCTGCCGAACCCACGGGCACGCTCAAGGGCAAAGCGGCGGTACAGGCTTACTGGCGTGCAGCGCTTGCCAGCGTGCCGACGCTGCATTTCGATCTGGTCGACGTGCTGACGGGCGTGGACTGCCTGACGATCCTGTACCGCGGCCATCGTGGCCTCGCGGCCGAACTGTTTGAGTTCGACGCGAACGGCCGAGCGGTTCGCGGGCGGGCGCTGTATACCCGGACTGGCTGAGGCCCGCGCAAATGGATGATCAGGCCTGCAAATTCTGGATGAGCGCTGCGGCGATGGCGCTGACGTTCGCGGCATTCGTGCCCTATATCCGATCAATCCTGGTCGGCGCCACCCGGCCGCATGTCTTCTCCTGGGTTGTCTGGGGCACGAACACGTGTATCGCCTTCTATGCGACGTTGAGCGCACAGGGCGGCGCCGGCGCGTGGGCCGTTGGATTCTCCGGCGCGATCACGCTCCTCGTCGCCGCGCTGGCGTACGCGAAACGTGCGGACATCACGATCACCCGCACGGACTGGCTGTTCCTCGTCGCAGGATTGGCGGCGCTGCCGCTGTGGTTCATGGCGAGCGATCCGCTCTGGGCCATCGTCATCGTCACGGCGATCGAACTCCTCGGCTTCGGACCGACAGCACGCAAGTCCTGGCATCGACCGTATTCCGAGCCGATGGGCTTCCTGGGCATTCTGATCCTGCGCAATGCGCTGGTCATCGCCGCGCTCGAACGCTATTCGACGGCCACCTTGCTTTTTCCGGCTGCGATGGCGGCCGCATGTCTCGCTCTCGTCGCAATGATGGCGTGGCGCCGCCAGACGATAACGATGAAGGCGACCCAAACCAAACCTTGCAGGGAGACAGCATGATGCACGATAGCGAATCTCTACTGGCGTTGATCGCCTTTTCCTTCGTGATCAGCGTGACGCCGGGCCCCAACAACCTGTTGCTCCTGTCGTCCGGACTGAATTTCGGTTTGCGCCGCACCGGCTGGCACATGCTCGGCATTCTTTGGGGGACCTACCTGATGATCTGCCTCGTCGGCGTCGGGCTCGGTGCGCTGCTGGCTGCTGTTCCCGCCGTGCAAATCACCCTCAAACTCGCCGGCAGCATCTACATGCTCTGCCTCGCGCGCCAGTTCTGGCGAGTCGGCGCATCGCAGGCCGGGCATGTGCTCCGTCCGATCCGCTTCGGAGAAGCCGTGCTCTATCAACTTGCCAATCCCAAGGTCTGGCTGATCGCGACAACAGTCATTGCCGGCTTCGTGCCCGCTGGCGGGCAGTACCTTGAGAGCGTGCTCGCGACTGCGCTGGTTTTCTGCCTCACAGCCTTGCCGGGTATTGGAATATGGGCCGCGAGCGGCGCGACCTTGCTGGCCTGGATAAAGGACCCAGCCGGTGTGCGGCGGATCAATCGCGGCATGGCGGTGTTGACGGCTGCCACCGCGCCGCTGCTCTGGCTATGAACGACGAGCAGGAGCATCCGCCTGATGCTGCGAGCGCAATTTGGGGTGCCCCCCCGATACGACGCACGGCAGGCAAGGGAATCGATATCGGCTACTACGAACGGCAGGCGAAGCGGCTGCGGAGTCAGGCCATTCATGCCTGGTTCGCCAGTTTGGCGCAGTTATATCGTTCCGGTTCGATGAAAGATTCCAGTCACGAATGAAACGAGGCGCCGCCTATGTATGACTTGAATATGCTGGTCCTGATGGCCGACCACAACCGCTGGATGAACGAGAAGCTCTACGCGGTCTGCGCGCGGCTTTCCGAAGAAGAGCGCAAGCAGAATCTCGGCGCCTACTTCCGCTCCGTGCACGGCACCTTCAACCATCTGTTGCTTGTAGATCGCCTGTGGCTGGGGCGCTTGCGGGGCGAACCGTTTGCGGCCGCATCTCTCGACCAGGAGCTGTATGCCGATTACGCCACGCTTGAACGTGAGCGCGCGAAGACGGACAGCGACATTCAGGAGTATGTCGCCATGCTCGAACCCTCGCGCCTTGCCGATCCTGTCGCCTACGTATCCTTGCTCAAGAAATCTACGGTGATCCTGCCGCTCGGTTTGATCCTGGTGCATCTGTTTCATCACCAAACCCATCATCGAGGACAGGTCACCACGCTTATTACGCAACTTGGACAGGATTTCGGCGAGACCGACATGATTTACATGCCAAGCGCCGGGACGACGTATTTTGGTTCTGCAGCATCCTCGGGAGAAGAAAGACAATGACTGCAAAATTTTCCACGCTGGAATATTTACAGCATCAACTTGCGGGCACCTTGCCCGCAGGGGCCGCTTCGGAGATGAAGTACCCGACAGCCATCTCGAAACTGCTGGGCTTCCGCATTACCGGCATTGACAAGGCCTACGCGCGCCTGGAAATGGATGCTGACGCCGACATTCATGGCAACCAGCAAGGCACGGTACATGGCGGACTGTTGAGTGAACTGGCCGACGCCACCATCGGCACGGCGCACTCGACCACGATTGAAGAGGGCGAAACCTTCACCAGCGTCGACCTCCGCATCAGCTTCTTCCGGCCGGTGTGGAAGTCAGTGTTGTCGGCCACGGCCCGGCCCGTCCAACACGGCAGGACCATCACCCACTATCAGTGCAAGATCGTCCGCGAGGACGGCAAACTGGTCGCCTTGGCAGCAGCCACGATCATGACCCTGCGCGGTATGGCGGCGAATGGTCGCTGACCCAGCGTAGAAGCACTCCCTGGGTCGTTGCAAGGGCTCAGGGCTATGGGTAGCTTCGGCTGGGGATGCGGCGGTCAGGTTGTCGGCCAGTGCAGCCGTTTGCACACCACGCCACCTAGGCACTACGCACGCACGCCGGCCATTGGCGAGATATGCTGCTGAATGGCCGCTTGTCAACCTCAGTAACGGATCTTTGACGGGGCACACTGATAGCAGTCAAATACGACGACCATTACCTGCTTGGATTACCAGCAACTGCCGCGCTAATGGCGGCACCTTCAGGACGCATCCTCTAACTCAGCGGAACAAAGCTGCCCCCCTTGTTCAGCATTCGAGTGATCTCTTCTGCCGGACTCGGCTTGCTGAACAAAAACCCCTGGGCGTAATCGCAACCAAGTTCCTGCAGCAGGGCGAGTTGCTCGGCGGTTTCCACGCCTTCTGCGATGGTCTTCAGCTTCAGGCCGTGCGCGAGCGCGATGATGGTGCGCACAATGGCGTCGCTGCTTTCTGATTGCCCAAGCGTGCTGACGAAACTCTGGTCGATCTTGAGTATGTCCACAGGCAATCGCTGCAGATAGCTCAACGACGAGTAGCCCGTTCCGAAATCGTCGATGTAGATCGTGAAGTTGTGCCTTTTCAGCAGATCGATCTGCCATATGGTCGTTTCGACATTGTCCATCAGTTCAGACTCCGTCAGCTCGATGGCAAGCGGATTCAAGCCGTTTTGATTAATGCCGCCGGCGGCATCGGCAAGACGCTCGATGAAATCCTCTTGCCGCAACTGTTGAAACGATATGTTGATCGCGACGCGCATTTCCATGAATCCGGCGTCTCGCCAGGCTTGGATTTGTTGGCATGCGGTGTTCAACACCCAGTCACCCAACTCGACAATCAGGCCGGTCTCTTCGGCGACGGGGATGAAGCGTGCCGGTGACACGGGGCCAAACTCCGCGCTGTTCCATCGTGCAAGCGCTTCGAGGCTCACGATGCGGTACGAATGAATATCCACCACGGGCTGGTAATACAAGGCCAGGCCCAGATCGTCCTTGATGGCGTGCCGGAGCGCCTGTTCGAATTTCTCCCGTTCACTGGCGGCTTGCTGGATCGCGGAAGAATAAAAGTTCACCGCGTGGTTGCGGCCATCCTGACCGCTGTTGCAGGCAAGCGTGGCATTCACGAGCAGGCTCGCCGCATCCTCGCCGTCGTCAGGATAGATTGCGGCGCCGCCCCGTATACTCAGGTGGATTTCGCACGTGGTGTTGCGGAAAGCCGTGGGCAGTCCACCCATGAGGGTCTGGGCGAGATGAATGGCATCCTGCGTCGACGCAATATCGACGTAGACGATCGCAAACTCGTCGCCGCCCAGGCGCGAAACCGTATCGCCCTCGCGGATGCGGCCCGACAGGTGCGTGGCGAGCATGTTCAGGACGTCATCGGCGACGTGATGGCCGTGCACGCCGACCAGCCGATGGAAATCCGTGATGTTGAGTACGACCACGCTCACGTGACGATCATGGTAGCGCGCACGCAGCATTGCCTGCTGCAGGCGGTCTTCGCAAAGGGTTCTGTTCGGCAAACCGGTCAGCGCGTCGTGATACAGCAGATGATCGATGCGCTGATCCTTGTCGATGTATTCGAGCCCAAGCGAAATGTCCGCCGCGAGTTCCCGGAAAAGGTCTACCTCCGGCGCCTCGAAGAAATGTGCCTCGCCGGCGTAGAGCCCGAGTACGCCTATGACTTTGCCGTCCCGCCTCAGCGGAAAGCCCGCCAGCGCCCCAAAGCCATGCACCCGCGCCAACGATCGCCAGGACGCATCGTCCGGGCCGCCTATCCCGATGTCGTTGCAGATGACCGGATGCGCCTGGGGCATGGCAGCCGTACATGGACACAGGTCTTCACCGGCTTGTGCATGCGGCGTCAGGCAGTGGCGATCGACGAAGTCCTTTCCCTCCCCATGACTCGCCATCTTCACGACGCGCCCCGTATCAGGGTCTGCCATGCCGATCCAGGCAAATCGCAATTTGCCGCGCTCGACGGCAATACGGCAGGCCTCCTTGAGCAATTCGTCCTGTACGCGGATTCTCAGAATGGCGCCGTTGATGCCGCTGAGCACCTCGTGAATTCGGTTGAGTCGATCGATTTGGTGATGATTCCGTTGCAGCGCTTCGCCCAATCGGTTGAACTCGGCGGCGAGGGTCGCGATTTCGTCGCGCCCCTTGATTGCGGCGCGCGCAGAAAAATCGCCGGCGGCCATTTGCCGGGCAGCCGTCGACAGCAGACGTGTGCGTCTCATCACCAGCATCTCGCTGCCAAACCATGCAAGGACCATGATGCCGAGGAAGGCCGCCGCCAGAAAGACTGCGCGCGGCAGCAAATCGGCGTTGAGCGCGGCCAGGATTTCCTGGGAAGGGATGCCGACCAGGATGTAGCCATTGCGCTCTTGGCCCGAGCCGATGCGCGCCAGCGCGTAAATCCGCTGTATGCCGTCGACGCCGCGCCCTTCCCGGATCGCCTCCGCTTGTCCGCTTTCAATGAACGCCTTGGCGATCGGCACATCGCTTGTCAGGTTGACGCCGGTCCATTTACCTTCAGGGTCCGGCGCGCGCGTCAAGATGACGCCATGACGATCGACGACCGCGATGGCCGAGCTGGGAGGCAACTCGGCCAAGGGTGTAAACCGCAAGAGCCAACCCAGGTTCAACGCGGCGTACACGACGCTCTGAACCTGCCCACTTGCGTCAAGAACGGGTTGCGCGATGATCTGGACGGGCTTGTTCGTGAGCCGGCCGATCTGGTACTCGCCTATGCTGAGGCGTTTGGTCGCGACGGCCGTCCTGAAATAGGCGCGGTCGCCAAGATAGACAGGTGCGCTTGTTTTCACGCCGCTGCAGGCCACCTGGCCATCCGGACGGATCACGCCAAAATTCGTATAGTTGAGATTGCCAAACAGCAGGCTTTTCAGCAGCGAATCGCAATTGGGCGTATCCAGGGTGCGCACCTGCGGCAGATCCGCCATGAGGTTGAGCAGTTGTTCCGTTTCGGCGACGCGAGCGGCGTGATAGTTAACGGTGAAACGCGCGAACTTCAGCACCGAGTGCTCGATGTCCGCTTTCAGATGGCGTTGCTGTTCAACGGCTGTGTCCACGACCACTGCCAGCGCCGGCAGCATCGTGATCAGCACGAGCAGCATGAGGCGAGTGCGCAGCGTCATTGCAGACTCACCTTAGATGCCGCGTGCCTCGGCATCCACGACGTCGCATACAGCTTGGACCAGCAATGGCCTCGTTGCAGACACGGCATGCGCCTCCCTTGACCTTAATTGTTGATATATTCGTATGGTTTTTGCTCTTATAGCCAAATCGTAAAGGCAATGCAACGCCCTCAAGGTACGTTATACAAGCGGCAACCGCATTCTTGCAATCTAGGAATTCGCCATTGATACGTGTCCGGGTGTCCGCGACACCCACAAATTTCGCCCGCCCCTATTCGCGCCGTTCTGGATTAACCGAATCGGCTTTGGCGTGCGCATCCGCAGTTCGACCGTGTGGCCCCATGCCGCGTCGCGAGCAGACGGGATGGTCCCCGCCGGCCAGAGCGCTCAGTCTCGAATTCTAGTAGTTCAGCAATTAGCCATGAAAAATTGGTAACAAGGCCGCATAACTATTCAAATTGATGGCCGCGAACATTTGCATCCTGTTCGAATGTGGGGCTGGGCGTAATCACCATGACATAACTACTGGAAGTTTCATCTTCAACATTGAAGCCATGCCTTTCATAGAATCTCTTGGCCTCATCATTGATTTTGAACACCTCCAATCCGATCCTCTTGGATTGCTCCTCACCCGACGCAACAGCAGACTCAAGCAGTCTGCTCCCGATGCCCTTCCGCTGATGATGAGGGTGAACAACGATCATTCTTATGAACAGCTGATCACTCCGATTTTCAACATGAGAATACCCGACCAACTCTCGCTCTTCATGAACCATCGTAATGTCTTTTGGGTTGAAGTGAGTAGAAAAGTCGTTTTCTTGCCACTGATCATTCCAGCCCCAAATTTCAGAAATGTAGCCGCGCATTACCAAGCAATACAATTTGAAAATGGCTTCTTTTTCTGTTTGTTCGGCTTTTCGGTAAGAGTAAGTCACGATATCGGGCTTTATATCGCCTAGTTCGGTTTACGTCATGAAAAAGGATAGCGATGGCAGACCAATTATGCTCCAGTTTTTACTGGCCCAATCATGGGCGTGAAGGCCAGATTGAAGTCCGCTCTAAGTCACTAAGCGGCCCGTCAACGTTTAAAGTAAAAAGTTGGGCATATACGCAGCTTCTGGCCCGATCCCTCGCAACCCGCTTACCCTTAAGCTACGAATTCATGCTTTTGCCGCAAAGCTTTTGCGGCTGCCACCATATTTGACAGCGCGGCTTCGGTCTCGGGCCAGCCGCGCGTTTTCAGTCCGCAGTCGGGATTGACCCACAGATTGGAAGGCGGTATGACCTGCGCGGCTTTTTCCAGCAAGCGGGTCATTTCCGCCTCGGACGGCACACGCGGGCTATGGATATCGTAGACGCCCGGACCAATTTCGTTGGGATAGTTGAAGTCGCCGAAGCCGCGCAATAGCTCCATGTCCGAGCGGCTGGTCTCGATCGTGATGACGTCGGCATCCATGGCCGCGATCGCGGGCAGAATGTCGTTGAATTCCGAATAGCACATGTGGGTATGGATCTGGGTGGCGTCAGCCACACCGGACGCGCTGATGCGGAACGCACGGCTCGCCCAGTCTAAATAAGCCGTCCAGTCCGCCTTCCTGAGCGGAAGACCCTCGCGGTAGGCAGGTTCGTCGATCTGGATGATGCCGATGCTGGCAGCTTCGAGGTCATTCACTTCGTCGCGGATCGCCAGCGCGATCTGCAGGGCAGTCGTCGAACGCGGCTGGTCGTCGCGCACGAAGGACCATTGCAACATCGTCACCGGGCCGGTCAGCATGCCCTTCATCGGCCTGCCGGTCAGCGACTGCGCGTAGCGCGTCCAGCCCACCGTCATCGGCCGTGGGCGCGACACATCACCGTAGATGATCGGCGGTTTCACGCAGCGGCTGCCGTAGGACTGTACCCAGCCATTTTGCGAAAACGCGTAACCTTGCAATTGCTCGCCGAAGTACTCGACCATGTCGTTGCGCTCGGCTTCGCCGTGTACCAGAACATCTAGCCCCAGGGCTTCCTGTTTTTCGACGGCATACTGAATTTCGCGCTGCATGGCAACGGTGTAATCGACTTCGCTGATTTCACCTTTCTTGAAGCGCGCGCGGGCACTGCGTATTTCAATGGTCTGTGGAAAAGAGCCGATGGTCGTAGTCGGGAAGGGGGGCAGCCTGAAACGCCCATGTTGCGCAGTCTGGCGTACCGCGAATGGCTGATTGCGCGTGTCGTGCGTAGCTGTGAGCGCGGCCAGTCGCTCGCCGACCGCCGCATCATGCACCCGGCCTGAGGTTCGTCGCGCGGCCAGCGCCCGTTCATTGTCGGCCAGCTCCACAGCCACTGCCTGACGGCCGGCATTGAATGCGGTTTTGAGAATGGTCAGTGCGGTGATTTTTTCATCGGCGAACGCAAGCCAGTTTTTGAGCTCCGGATCGAGCCGTGTCTCGCCCGCCAGGCTCATCGGAACATGCAGCAACGAACACGAGGGCGCAAGCCACAGCCGATCACCCAGGCGCTGATGCAGGCCCTCAAAGCGCTTAAACACTTCGGAAAGATCAGTCTTCCAGATGTTGCGGCCGTCGATCACGCCCGCCGAAAGCACTTTGGTGATGGGCAGCCAGTCGACCACCTGCGCCAATTCGTCGCCGCCGCGCACACAATCGACATGCACCCCGGCCACGGGCAACTTCATTGCTACCAGCAGATTCTCGCGCAGTGGCCCGAAATGGCTGGCGAGCATCAGCCTCACGCCGGCGGTGTTCAGGTGGTGATAGGCGCGTTCGAAAGCGGTACGCCAGTCGGCGCTCAAGTCCAGCGCCAGAATCGGTTCGTCGATCTGCACCCACTCCACGCCTTGTGCTTTCAATCGCGCCAGAATCTTTCCATAGACCGGCAACAGGCGGTCGAGCAGGTCGAGGCGGTTGAAGCCTATGGACTTTTCCTTGGACAGATGCAGGAAGGTGAGCGGGCCGATCAGCACGGGCTTGGCATTGAAGCCCGCTGTCTGCGCTTCGGCCACTTCGTCGAACAGCCATTCCGCACCCAGCGAAAACTGCGTATCGGGATTCAGCTCGGGGACGAGATAGTGATAGTTGGTGTCGAACCATTTAGTCATTTCCATCGCATGGCATGCGGCATTGCTACGCGCCAGCTGGAAATATTCAGGCAGGCTGATCTTTTCGCTAAAGCCGAAGCGTGCCGGTGCGCAGCCCAGGAGCGCGATGTGGTTCAGCATCTGGTCGTAAAACGCGAAGTCCCCCACGGTGACGAAATCCAGCCCGGCCGCATGTTGCCGTTGCCAGTTGGCCTGGCGGATACCGCTCGCCACCGCTTTCAGCGAGGCCTCATCGATTTCGCCGCGCCAGAACGACTCCTGTGCAAATTTAAGTTCCCGGTTCGGTCCGATGCGCGGAACGCCCAATACGTGTGCCAGTGCCATGCGTGTGCTCCCAATGAATGATGGACGCCATGATGCCGGTGCCTGTAACATGAAACAAACGAATATTTATCATCCAATACATGAGCCGATCTCATATCGAACTACGCCATCTGCGGCTGCTGCAGGCCGTCGCTGAATCGGGTGGACTGACTGCCGCCGCTGAGCGATTGCATCTCACACAGTCGGCGGTGTCGCATCAACTGAAGGCGCTGGAAGATTCGCTGGGGTTGCCGCTGGTCGAGCGCGCCGCGCGACCTCTTGGTCTTACAGCCGCCGGACGTCGGCTGCTGACGCTGGCACGCACGGCCCTACCGCAGGTCAACGCGGCGCTGCGCGATCTGGCGAAGCTGAAGGACGGCGACGCGGGTGAGTTGCGCATCGCGGTGGAGTGCCACACCTGTTATGACTGGCTGATGCCTGCGATGGACAGCTACCGCGACGTGTGGCCAGGGGTAGAACTCGATCTGCTGGGTGGCTTTCAGGCCGACCCGGTAGGTTTACTCCTGGACCAGCAGGCCGATCTGGTCATCACCTCGGAAAGCGCGCCGCGCGCTGGGGTGGTCTATGTGCCGCTATTCGGGTTCGAGATGCTGGCGCTGCTGCCGCCCGGCCATCCGCTCGCCTCAAAAAAATGGCTCACGCCCACCGACTTCGCCAACCACACGCTCATTACCTATCCGGTGCCGGAAGACCGCCTGGATCTGATTCGTCGTGTATTGCTTCCTGCTGGGGTGAAACCGCCGCGTCGCGAAGCGCAATTGACGGTCGCCATCCTTCAGCTCGTCGCCAGCCGCCGCGGCCTGGCCGCACTGCCCGCGTGGGCGGTTGCGCCATATCTTGAACGCGGCTACATCGTTGCCCGCCCCATTGGTAAACACGGTCTGTGGGCGGAACTCTATGCTGCTGTGCGCGAGACCGATGCGGCGCGTGCGTTTGTCGCCGACTTTATTGAAACCGTAAAACGCGACAGCTTTGCACGCCTGCCCGGTATACGTGCTGACCTCGCTGCTCAAAATTGATTTGGCACGGCTCGTATCAGTGATCGCTGCCGGCGGCAATCTATCGACTGTCCATCACATCATTAGATAACCTGGAACAGTGCAAGAAATCCGCGCAAGGTACTTGAAGTTGCAGTCAGGCCTGCCCGTTGTTCCCAAAAGCAAGCCCGGTAAATACCCCAGAAGCCCGCTATGAGCAGCTCAGTGCGATCTCGTTGACCGAAGCAAGGTTCGATTTCCACCTAGATCGTTTGATGATGCCGTGACCTTGTTCCTGGGGTGGGACTTTGCGTGTAGCGTGACCATTCGCTTGGTAGCTACGAATGTGTAGATCTGAGTCGTGCTGATACAGGCATGTCCCAGCAGCTTCTGGATAACCCGCAAGTCAGCGCCTGCGTCCAGCAGGTGGGTGGCAAATGCGTGCCGAATGCTGTGAGTACTGAGAGGCCTAACGATGCTGTTGTTCTCGGCATGCTTTTTCACGACCAGTCGAAGGGTGCCGGTGTTTAGTTTCTTGCCTCGCACCGAGAGGAAAACATAATTGCAGCGGGAATCTCGCCTGAATGCGGGTCTCGACCTGCTTAGATACAGATCAAGCCAGAACGAGGCTTCTTCGCCGTACACAACAAGACGCTCCTTGTTCCCTTTCCCACAAACGCGAATTACCCGGTTTCTGAAATCAATATCACCGATTTCGAGACCTGACAGCTCTGCGGACCGTAAGCCGGTCGCGTATAGCAATTCGAGCAACGCTTTGTCGCGCAGGCCCTGATGAGAATTGAGATCAGCAATATCGAGCAGCGATGCAACCTCATCCTGAGTCGGAGTGTTTGGTAGCCTTCGCGGGATTTTGATGTTGCGAATCCACGCGGTTGGATCCTGCGATACCAAATCATTGGAAACGAGATATCGGTAAAAACGGCGCAGCGTAGATGAATAGCGAGCGACGCTTCGAGGGCTGATCTTTCTCTCTAGCAGGCTTGCCAGCCATTCATCAATATCCAGGATCTGCGCCTGGAGTAGCGTTTTTCCGTTATGCCTCGACAACCATGACGAGAAACCGATTAGATCGGCCCGGTAGGCCGCGATAGTCTTGTCTGCGAGGCCGTGGCTAAGCCATAGATCATTGCAGAACTGCTCCATGTATGCGGGCAGGCATTTAGAGGGTGCGGAACCCATGTGTTTTTCGCCTTTCTTATTTTCAATCCCTTCGGCTCCGCAACTGCAAGGGGTAATTTTTCAGCTTGTTATTTTTCCGCCACTCCCATGGCGGGATAGGATTCAAGTCAGACTATAGCCTTCGCTTGTTCATTCATTAATCGAGTCCTGTTCGCGCATAAACCTCGCGATCGTCAACATTTTCGTTCTTTTTATAATGGCACGCCAGTCCCAGCTTGATGAGCAGGTTGGTAATGAGACTTCGTGCCTTATGACGTCCACCTTCAAGGGCCGTTGTCGCTTAAGCCAATATGGTGGTTTTCTTGCCGACGTTCTTTCCTGCTTGTTCGGTCATTCCCGGTCTTGTGGCTGTCCGAAATGTGTATATAATTATCGGACAAGGAAACCTGTCATGCTCAATCTGTCGCCAGTCATAAAATCGCAGGTGATGCAACGTATCAACCAGGCCCCGGCAGCCAAAGTGTGGACGCCGGTGGATTTTCTCGACCTGGGTAGCCGCGATGCGGTGGATAAAACGCTCCAGCGCATGGTCGCCAGCAACGATCTGCGCCGCATCGACCGAGGATTGTACGACCAGTCCCGGATGAACGCCCTCACCGGGCAGCCGACCGCCCCCGATTACCGCAGTGTGATCGATGCCGTCGGTCGCCGCGACCAGGTGCGCGTATTGGTTGACGGGATGACCGCCGCCAACGATCTGGGCCTGACCAATGCGGTGCCAGGGCAGGTTGTCGTACATACGGATGGGCGGTTGCGACCGATCCAGTTGGGCAAATTGACCCTCCAGTTCAAGCTGACGGCGCCAAGCAAACTCTACTGGGCTGGTCGCCCAGCCATGCGGGTGGTTCAAGCCTTGTACTGGCTGCGCGAAGGTCTGAAGAGTGGCACCCAGGTCGATCAGGATGCGATTCAAGCCAAGCTCATTCGGCTACTGCAGGACTCAAGCCAGGGAAGCGTGATTCGTGATGATCTGCGATCCGGTTTACACACCGTGCCGTCGTGGATGCAACAGTGGATTCGCGATCTACTTGCCCGGTCCGAGCAGGCAAGCACTAAGGCCTCACCATGAGCGCCGGCTTTCTTCGCATCATCGCCGCCTCTCCCGAGGATCGTCGCGGCCTGTTCCTGGCGACCGCCAACCGACTTGGCACGCCGCTACAGAACGTCGAGAAGGACTTCTGGGTGTCCTGGGTGCTGGACCTGCTGTTCAACGGCCGCGACACCGGCGAGCCACGCCTGCTCTTCAAGGGCGGGACCTCGCTTTCCAAGGCCTACGGACTGATCTCCCGATTTTCTGAAGACATCGATATCACGGTGTTCCGGGAAGACATTGGCCAGAACATCCAGGTTGACGACCTGGAAGGTCTCTCGGGCAAGCAGCAACGGCTCCTGCTGGAAGCCATCAAGCACGCCTGCCAGGCTTACATCCAGGGCACACTCAAAGCGCGTTTGAACCGGCAGATCGCGGCAGCATTTCGCGAAGCGGGAGTATCGCTTGCAGAAGTCCCCGTCGTTCACGACCCTGACGACCCGGATCAACAGACGCTGCTGGTACGTTACCCCTCCGTCAGCACGGGTGCCGACGAATATGTGAAGCCAACGGTCAAGATCGAAGCCGGAGCCAAGTCGGCGCTGGACCCGCACCGTTCCACCACCATTCAACCCTATGTCGCCGATGACATGCCGGCGGCCAATCTCGTCGTGCCGGGCGTGGTCACCATCGATGCCGAGCGCACTTTCTGGGACAAGGTCGTGATCCTGCATGGCCTGCGCCGTTGGCATGACAACCGGGGGGTGTTACGCCAGCATGGCCATCGTGTTTCGCGGCATTACTACGACATCTACAAGCTGACGCGTTCTCCGGTAGGGCAACTGGCAGCCAAGGATCATGCACTGGCTCTCGTCTGTGCGCGTCACGCCCTGATGTTTTTCAACAGCGCGGACCTGGACCTGCTGCATGCCCGGCCCGGTTCATTTGCGATCACACCGACACCCGGGATGGTGGATGCGCTCAGGCGTGATTACCAGGCGATGACCGGGATGATTTTTGGTGAGGTGCCCGATTTTGCCGAGGTGCTTGATGCCACTCGGCAACTTGAGCAGGTGATCAACCAAGGGATCCCATGATCTGCGCGTGCACGATGTTCAGCGTTCTATCGTCTGCCGGAGTCCAACAGAATTGGCATGGCCATTCAGCTGACCCTGCTGCCCGGTTGTGTTTCTATTTTCAGGCTGTCATCCAGTAGCAGAAACAGCATCTCGTCGTCCGTCGAAGTGTAAATGCTGGTGGTTGCCACGCTGGCGTGTCCGAGCAGGCGCTGGATCATGTTGACCGGCATCGTCTCTGCGGAATGTGCGCCGCGCGTGTGTCTCAGCCAGTGCGTCGAGGCTTTCGCCATCTTTTTAGCATCGTCATGATGCCCCTGCGTGGCAAGCTCCGTAGCTGCTTCCCTGAAGAACGTCTTCAAGGCCTTGTACAGCGTCGTGGGATCCAGGGTGCCCGTATCTTGCCCAAGCCGCAGCCGGGCAATCAGGGGAATATCTCCAGGGTTGTCCAGCGGATCGGCATTCAGGCCCCGCCAGGCCAGGTAATCGCGTAATGCATCCATCACCATACCGGGCATCGGGACTGCACGCCATTTGCCACCCTTGCCGAGCACTTTCAGCATCCAGCGGACACCCAGGTCACGCTTGAGCGGGACTGAATAGAGTCTCCCCAAACGGGCATCCACCAGTTCGGTGAGCCGTAGCCCCGTGGCATAGGCGAAGGGGAGTACGAAGCGCAAGCGCCGGACGGATTCGTCCATAGACTGGCGGTGCAGATATTCCATGAGAAATGCCCACTGGCTGCGTGTGAAGGCGTGCGTCAGTTCCAAGTCAGGCGCGGTGGCCACGTCCATCACTCGCTGTGGCGGCGGCACGCCGTCCCATGGATTGCTGTCGAGGTAACGCACTTTGGCAAGCCACTCGAACAGGGATTTGAGGATGGTGTGGGCCTGGATTTGGCTGCGCAGCGAGGCGGCTCCTTCGAACGGCCGCCAGTTGGCCGACCAGCGCGGTGTGCTGCGTTTTCCCATCCAATCCGCCTGGGGGAGGCGCCATGGCCATGCCGCGGGCAATGTGCGGCCGAGCCCGCCCAGCCAATCCCGGTAAGCGATGGCATCCTCGATCGACAGCGATGACAGGGCGCGTCCGCGCTCCATGATCGACCAGATCAGGAGGCGCTCTGCCTCGCGGCGATAGGCGCGCTCGGTATGCGGATTCGACGCGCGCGCTTTCAACCAAGCCTGGATCGCCTGATGGTCATTGTCAGCATTGATGCGGCTGCGGCCGAGGCCTCGGTTCTCGCCAACCGAGCCGTCCAGCTCCGCCGGCGTCGAGAACGACTCCAGCGGCATGATGGCGGTGGCCGAGGGCCGGGTCAGTACGATCGGCGACAACGACCGGAGCGGGGCGAGCCCCTGTGGCGCCATGACACCCAGACTGCCTTCGTGGGTGGCAAGCCAGGTCACCAGCCGGCGCGCTCCTTTTTCGCCGAGGCGGGGGACGGATACCCACCAGCGGTAGCCCTGCGTGCGGACGCGCTGATGCAGCGCCCCGATGGTGGGGATACCGGCGAGGATGAGCCTGGCGGCGAGTCGATCGTCGAACCAGGCGGCAACCGGATCCTGCGGCTGCGGGTCGGTGGCGAGGAGCTCTTCCACCCACACCAGCGCTGCCAGTTGGCGCTCGACCAGACGGGCGTAGCGTCTCGCGCGGCGGTCGATACTCTGCGGATAGGCCTCGACATACATCGCGGCCAGTTCCTTCTCCGAATAGAAGTGATCGGGGTCGTGTGCTTCGCGGAAGGTTTCGAGCGAGGGGAGGGCGATCGTCGACCGGACTGCCTCGGGCAGGGTGCCGAGCGGCAGGCGCAGCAGCCGGGCCAGCGCGTGCCGGCCATGCCGGCGGGCGGCCATCGTCAGAGTTTGCTGGATCCAGGCCAGCGTGGAGCGCGCGATGCGCTGATCGAGGCCGGATTCGAGGTAGCGGTCCGCTGCGACCTTGAGATCGAGGCCCTGCAGCCAGCCGCGGTAGAAGGCGAGGTGGTGACGCCCGATTTTGCGAGTGGATTCCATGGCTAACTGGCTGAAATCAAGAAGAAACAGGAAATATAAGCCATAAATCCATGAGTTAAATCACAAAATCAGTATTCTTGATAATTGACCTTATCATGAATAAGACATGCCATGAAGCCGGATGCCCCTTGCTTGTTCTGATCGAAACGCGCCCCCCATACTGCTATTGCTGGCTTTTGACTGTTGGCTTGCCAGACCACGAGTGCTTGAACGCTGGTAGCATCAAATCTTCTCAACCAACCTAAGGGATGTTCATGAATAAGACTGAATTGATCGAAACCACGGCAGCCGAAGCGGACATCAGCAAGGCCGCTGCCGGAAGGGCGCTTGATGCCATCCTCGCCACCGTCGTCAAAGCGGTAGCGAAAGGTGATTCCGTAACCCTCATCGGGTTTGGCGCATTCAAGTCTTCCAAGCGTGCTGCCCGTACCGGACGCAATCCACAAACAGGCAAGGAACTGAAGATCGCTGCCACAACCGTGCCGCGCTTTACGGCCGGCGCTGGTTTCAAGGCTGCCGTTGCGGGTAAGAAGGCTGCAAAGAAGAAGTGATGTCACATTAGCGGGCGTGGCGCTGTCCTTGTAGGCCGCGTCCGCATTCAAACAGTCAGTTAGTGCCTCTCTGCTCCTAGCCCTCTTTGAGCATGACCCAGCACCCCGACCAAAATTCCCCTGCCGCTAGCAGGCGGATTCGCCTGTAGTCATTCGGCTCGCTCACATTCAGGGCCGTTGGCCGAAAGCGCCAATTGACATCCTTGCAGCGGACATGGAGAGCCTCCGGTTGTGGTGGGCCGTGACTGACCTGACTAGAACGGCCGCTTCAATCTTTACGACGGCATGCTCCCACCATTCTGAGATGTACACGCCGTGAACCGGACTTTTCCCTTGTTTCATAGCGTGAATTACAATCCGCTAATCTGGTTAGCCTAGTGGTTGTGTTCGTCCCCCTTATGGAATGTTATCGATGTTGCCTGGCGCCGGCCCCCGTTCAAGCTCGCGCCAGTTTGTTGTTTCCTGCCTCCCCCTCACTCGACCCCATTCTCGGCGCGTATGGAACGTCAATGTAGGTGATCCCGGCAACCACGCCGAACGATTCATCTCGTCTCGCGGCACTTTCGCCCGGAGCATTTCATGGAATTCCATATGGATCTATCCATATGGATCGGCTTGTTCACGCTCGTCGTTCTGGAAATCGTACTGGGCATCGACAACTTCGTGTTCATCGCGATCCTGGCCGACAAGCTGCCGCCGCACCAGCGCGACCGCGCACGGCTGATCGGCCTTTCGCTCGCATTGCTGATGCGGCTGGGGCTGCTGTTCGCCGTATCCTGGCAGGTGACCCTGACCGAACCGCTGATCACGATTGCCGGCGCCAGCTTCTCGGGGCGCGACCTGATCCTGCTGGTCGGCGGCCTGTTCCTGGTGTTCAAGGCGACGATGGAACTGCACGAGCGTATGGAAGGCAGCCTGCATCAGGCCGGGCCCAAGTCGGCCTATGCCAGTTTCTGGATGGTGGTGGCGCAGATCATCGTGCTGGACGCGGTCTTCTCGCTGGATGCGGTCATCACCGCCGTAGGCATGGTGGATCAACAGGGCGTCATGATGGCGGCCGTCGTGATTGCCATGGGCGTCATGATCATCGCCTCCAAGCCGCTGACCCGGTTCGTCAATGCGCACCCCACCATTGTTATTCTGTGCCTGAGCTTCCTGCTGAAGATCGGTTTCAGCCTGGTCGCCGAGGGCTTCGGCTTCCATATTCCCAAGGAATATCTCTACGCCGCGATCGGCTTCTCGATCATGATTGAAACCTTCAACCAGCTTTCGTGGCGCAATCTCGCCAAGAACGAATCCCGGCTGCCGCTGCGGGAGCGGACGGCGGACGCCATCCTGAACCTGATTGGGAGGGCGCAGGATGGCCACAGCAGCAGAGAAGTCGGCGGATAGGGAAGAAGAGGTTCCTCCCGCGGCATTTGGCGAGGAAGAGCGCTTCATGGGGTCGCTTCAGAAAACGGAAAAAATCGTACGCTAAGCATGCATCGGGGCCGGAACCCAGCCATACAGCGTGGGAATGGACACGCCGAGGTTCTTGGTCACACCCTTAAGGAATGAGGCTCTCAGTCCCCGCATTCCGTTGCTTCGCTGGCACGGTGGTTTTTCCGCAGCAGCAGCGTCAGCGCCGGCGGCGCGATCAGCGTGGTCAGAATCACCATGATAACGATGACCGAGAACATGGTTTCGCTCATCACCCCGAGCTGTTTGCCGACCATGGCGAAGATCAGGCCCACCTCGCCGCGCGGTACCATGCCCCAGCCCACTACCCAGGCATTCGCGCCACGCCCGGCGGCGAATCCGGCGAGCAGCTTGCCGGCCACGGCGGCGGCCGTCACCCCGAGTGCGACGGCAACGATGGCGGGATCGGCCAGCGTGGACAGATCGACCTGCATGCCGGTGAGCACGAAAAACACCGGCACGAAGAAATAGCCGATCGGCTCCAGCATGTGTTCGTGCTGGTGTCCCGAGTGGCGGGTGAGCGCCTCGCGCAGACGTTCGGCGAGCGGGTGAATGCCGCCGGGCGTGTGATCCGGCAGCAGCGCCTCGACCTCGCGCACGATTCTGGGCGTCTCGAAGGTCTTGAAAAACACCGGTTCGAACAGGAGTCCCGCCGCGAAGGCGCCGATGATCGGCGCCAGGCCGGCCAGGTGCGCCAGCCAGGCCATGAACAGACCGGTGGCCAGCACCTGGGCGAACAACATGCTCTGCCCCTTGTCCAGCCGCGCCAGCCAGCGACTGGAGTGGGGCGCGATGGCGCGGCCGATGGCGATGGAGCCGACCAGGAACAGGGCGGCGTTAAGGATGATGCCGCCCACTTCGGAGAGGCTGACCGAGCCCGCCTGCACCAACCCGCTCACCACCGCCAGGATGACCAGGCCCAGCACATCGTCGATCACCGCCGCGCCCAGCACGATGCGCGCCTCCGGCGCGCCGAGATGCCCCAGGTCGCGGAACACCCGTCCGGTGATGCCCACCGAGGTGGCGGCGAGCGTGGCGCCCAGGAACAGATAGGCATTCGTTCCCAGACCGGGTAGCAGCCACGGCCCGGCCACGAAGGCGCCCAGCACAAAGGGGGTCACGATGCCGACCACGCCAACGCCGGCGGCCCGCCCGCCGACCTTGACCAGATCGGCCAGGCGCGTCTCCAGGCCGATCTGCAACATCAGGACGATGACACCCAGCTCAGCCATGAAGGCGATGATCGGGTCCTTCGCGATGCTGTCGAAATACTGGATGCCGAACAGCGACAGGTTGCCCAAGGCCACCCCCAGCAGCAGTTCGCCGAGCACGGCGGGAAAGCCGACTCTTTCGGCCAGCGGTGAAAACAGCCGCGCCGCCATCAGGATGATCGCCAGCCACAGGAGGTTCTCGGCGACCACGCCCCCGCCCGCCGCCCAGGCGATGCCGGGGAAAAACGCCGCGACGGCGAACATCCATCTGGATCGGTTCATGGTTTTGCCGTCTCCGCGGCGGGGGGCAGCACCAGCACATCGCAATCTGCCGCATTGACCACATCCTTGGCGACGCTGCCGAGCAGGAACTCCTGCATGCCGCTCTTGCCGCTGCGGCCCAGGGCGATGAGTTCGGCGCGCTGCGATGCGGCGCGCTCGACAATCGCGGCAGCCGGATAGCCCGCCGTGACATGGCGGGTGCAAGCACCTTCGGGTTGCGCGGCTTGCAGCCGGGTTTCCGCTTCCGCCAGGGCACGGCGGCGGTAGTCCTCGGCGAACGCCGCATCCAGTCCGGCCTGGCGCATCCGCTCGTCGATGGTCGTGTCGTAGACGTGCAGCAGCTCGATACGCGCATCCGGCGCGGCCGCGCGGCACAGCGCCGGCATCGCCGCGAATCCGGGCGAGAAATCCAGCGCGACGAGGGCGTCGCGATAAGGCGCCGGCTGCGTCTGGAGCTTGACGATCAAGACCGGGCAGGCCGCCGTCCGCAGCACCCGTGCAGCGGTGGAACCGAGCAGCAGATCGAGCAGGGTATTCTCGCCGCGCGCCCCTGCCACCACCAGACCGGCCTCGACCGTGCGCGCATAGTCCGCGATCTCGCCGTGGGCCCGGCCGATACGGGTGGAGGCGTGGGCCTCGATGCCGAAATGCGTTTGTAGCGTCGCCGCGAGTTCTTCCAGCCGGATGCGCGCGCCCTTGGCCGCGGCCTCGTCGTTGCGGGTGGCCTCGGCCGGCCGGATGTCCGGGCCGGGATAGAGCGCCAGGGGATGCACCACATGCAGCAAATGCAATTCGGCATGACATGCCTTGGCGATCAGGGCGGCGCGGCGCACGGCCCGGCCGGCGGGTGTGGAAAAATCGGTGGCAACGACGATGCGGTGGATGGGGGTCATGATGTCTCCTCGATTGGATGGTGGGTTCGCTCAGTGTTCGGTAACACGCTCAGCGCCAGGCGACCAGCACGTCGCCGCGCGAGTGGGCCAGCACGTGCTTGGTGACGCTGCCGAGCAGTAGTTCCTCGGTCATGCCCGCGCCATGCTTGCCGAGCACGATGAGATCGGCGCCTTGTTCTTCCTCCTGCTCCAGGATGCGGGGCGCGGCGTCGCCATGGACCGCTAGGGCGCGCCAGTCCGCCGCGGCGAGGCCAGCCTCGGCGGCGGCCTGATGCAAGCGGGTGAGCGCCTCCTCGCGGGCCTCGGTGCGGTGGCGCCGGATGGTCTCTTCCGCCACCCCGGCAATGCGCAGCTTGCCTTCGAAGGGCGCATCAAAGGCATGCAGCAGGACGATCTCGGCCTGCGGCGCGACCGCCCGTGCCAGACGGATGGCGCCCCGCGACCAAGGCGAGAAATCCACCGGCACCAGCACGCTGCGGTAGGCTTCGCGGGCGGGCTGTTTCACCACCAGGATCGGGCGCCGGGTCTTGCGCAACAGGCGCTCGGCAGTTGCCCCCAGCAGCCAGTGGCGCATGAAGCCCGCGCCGCGCGCGCCAACGATCAGCAGGCTCGCGTCCAGGCGGTCCGCCTCGGCGGCGATGCGCTCCAGCACCGCGCCTTCCAGCAGATGCGTCCCGGCGCTCACCCCGAGCGGCGCGCCGACGTCTGCGGCCAGTTGCGCCAGCGCTTCGCGTGCCTGCTCGCGGATGCGCGCCTGCAAGGCTTCGCCCTCCGCGCCGAACCAGCGGCGCAGTTCGTCGAGCGCACCCTGCTCCAGGACATGCGCGAGTTCCAGCCGTGCGTTGATATCGCGGGCGAGCAGCGCCGCGCGTTGCGCGGCGTGGCGCGCGGGGGCGGAAAGATCGGTGGCGGCAAGCAGGGTGTGCAGCGGGTTCATGAGCTTTTCTCCTTGTCCTGTTTCGTCTCGAGCACGGGTGCGTAGTCCCAATCCCGCACTTCCTGAATTGTCATATCGATGTCGTCAGTGGGTATGGACAGCATCCGCAGCGCCAACGCCCCCAGGCGCAGGCTGGCCTCGATTGTCTCCGGATAGGCGTAGCTTGCGCCGGCATCCATCAGTTGCGAGCTTGCATCGAGATCGCGTGCCCGCGCGATGACGGGTACGTGCGGGTAACTTCCGCGCAGAATTGCCACGGTGCGCAGCGCGCTGGCGTGGTCATTCAACGTGATGACGACCAGGGCGGCCCGTTCTGCATGCGCCGCCGCCAGCAATTCCGCATCGGAGATGTCGCCATACAACACCAAGTGCCCATCGGCGCGTCCCTGCAGCACCTGTTTCTGGTCGGTGTCGAACGCCACGAACGGCACGCCACTTGCCTTGAGAAGCACGGCGATGGTATGGCCGACACGGCCATAGCCGCCGATAATGACTTGCTGCTCCGGCACATCCGATAAGCCGTGGGCAATGCCCTGTTCCGCATCGCGTCGGATGCCAGACAGTCGGGCTGCGATGGCCTGATTGAAGCGGATCAGGAATGCGCCCGCGAACATCGAGAACAGGACGGCGGTCAGCGCGATCTGCCCCATGTCCACATCGATCGCTTTGGCATCGAGTGCTATGGCCAGCAAGGCAAAGCCGAATTCCCCGCCCACGGCCAGCAGCAATCCGCTGCGCCATGCCGTTAACGTGTCGATGCCGCTTCTCTTCACCATTGCCGTGACAATCAGCAGCTTGCTGACCAACAGCAGCAGTGCGCCAAGCAGTGCCCAATGCCAGATGTGCGGGATGGTGGCCGGTTCGAGCAGCATGCCGATGCCGATGAAAAACAGCCCGAGCAGCACATCGCGGAACGGACGGATGCTGGATTCGACCTGGTGACGGAATTCGGTTTCGCCCAGCATCATGCCGGCCAGAAATGCGCCAAACGCCAGCGACAGGCCAAGGCTGAATGTCGTCCAGGCGGCGAGCAAGGCAACCAGCAACACCGCCAGGGTGAACACCTCGGCGGAACGGCGCCGCGTGACGAGGTGAAACAGCGGTTGCAGCAACCAGCGCCCGACATAAAACACCAGCGCGAACGCCAGCAAGGCTTTGGCGATCACCCAGCCCAGTTCGCCGGCCAATAAATCGGCGCCGACCGCCAGACCCAGTACGGGAATCACCACCAGAAATGGCACCGCCGTGACGTCCTGGAAAACAGACATCGCCAGTCCGAGGCGACCGTGGGGCGTGTTTTCCTCGCCCTGCTCGGTCAACTGGCTGCTGATGAGGGTGGTGGATGACTGGGCAAACACCGCGCCGATCACAAAGGCAGCGGGGGCGGCCAATCCGGCCAGCCACACGACGAGACCTACCGCGAGGGTTGTGAAGACTACCTGCCCGGTGCCGAGTCCCAGCACCTGGTGACGCAACGCGTGCAGTTGGGGTAAGGAGAAATTGAGACCAATGGAAAACAGCAGGAAGACCACGCCAAACTCCGCCAGCGCCTTGAACTCGGGCACATTGACGGTCGGCCCCGCCGTATGCGGGCCGAGAATTACGCCAACCAGAAAATAACCAAGACTGGTGGGAATATGCAGGCGCTGAAAAGCGAGCACCACGGCGACCGCAACGCCCAGCAGCAGGAGAATTTGCGTGAGGTGTTCCATCAACAGGACTCTATCCCCGATATCGATCGGGCGGCAAGAAAGCATTCAAGCGGTTTCACGGCCTGCTCTCCCGCGGGCGAATGATCGAACTCAGGGCCTCCACCGCGTAATCGACGGCGTTGCGCATCGGGTAAAGAATTGTCGGTGCGCCGAGCCTCTTCAAGGCGGCGCCATCGAATTCCTCGCGGGCAACGACAGCCACCAGCGCCACCACCACATAGAGCGCCGTAAGCCAGTCGCGGCCCAGCGCCAGCACCAGCACGAAGCCGATCACGCTGGTGAACACAATCTGGCCGATGCCGGTGGCCAGCGCCACCGGCGCCGATGTGGCGCACGTGCGGCAGATCGAGCCGCAGGCCGACCAGGAACAACAGCACGGCCACGCCGATCTGCGCCAGGAGGTCGATCTGGTCGTGCGCCCGCACCAGTTCCAGCCCCGACGGCCCGACGGCGATGCCGACCGCGATCCAGGCGATCAGCACCGGCTGGCGCAGCCGCACCGCCAGTGCGCAGACGGCGGCGGCGATGGCGAGCAGCAGGGCGAGTTCGGCGAAAGGTTCGCACGGAGTCAGGAAACGACGCGCTCAGCGCGCGGAGCCAGGCAGCTTCGGGTTGGTGTCGGCCAGTCTGACGATAGGGGTCATGCCGGCCGCCCCTTTGGCGTGGAATTCATAGTGCAACTGGCGCAGCCCGTCAGGGCGGCGAGTGCCAGTGCCAGGATCAACAGGCCACGCAGCTCACGCAGGCCGCGCATCGCTGCCCACCAGCAGCACGTCGCAATCCGCCGCCTGAGCCACATCCTTGCTCACGCTGCCCAACAGCCACTCCTCCAGCCCGCCGGCACCTTGCCGGCCCAGAACAATGAGTCGGCGCGCCGCTCGGCGGCGCGCTCCAGGATGATCTTGGCCGCGGGACCGATCTCGATATGCCCGGCAGCCTGGGCGGGCATGTCGGCGAGCAGATTGGCCATAAGGTTTTTAGCGATGGCGCGCATGTCGACGCGTCGCTGCCGGACCGCCTCGGCGCTGAGCCCGACACCACGCAAATGCCGTTCGTCTTCATTCGGCAGTACGTGCAGTGCCTCGGCGGAACCGTCCGCGCTCAAATGCGCGGCCCAAGCGAGCGCCGCGTGGCTGTCGGGCGAGAAATCCACCGCCGCCAACGGCCGGCGATAGACCTCGATCGGCGCATTCCGAACGACCAGCACCGGGTCTTTACGCACCCGTAGCACACGCCAGGTGGTAGAACCCAACAACAAGCGCGCCAGCGAGTTCTCGCCGCGAGCGCCCAGCACCACGAGCCCCGCACCCATCGCGGCGGCGTGATCAGCGATCTGGCGGTACGCCCGACCGATGCGCTGCGCCGTCTGCACCGCGATGCCGTAGCGTGACCGCAGCACTTCGGCCAGCGCATCGAGTTGCCCGGCAGACGCGCGTTCGCACGCAGCCGCCCAGACGTCGGTTCCCGGCCCGCTCTCCATGCCGGGATACAGCGCCAAGGGCGACACCACATGCAGCAGCGTCAATTCGGCACCGAGTCGTTGGGCCAGCATCGCCGCGCGCTGCACAGCCTGATCAGCGGCGTACGAAAAATCCGTGGCGGCAAGGATGGGCAAGGGGATGTGCATGCGTGGTTCCTCTCTTCGACGTGCGACCGCCATCTCGGCGGAAATACGGAGCATCCGGCTGCACGCCCCAGCCAATAAAAGACTTCAGCATCATTTTATGCCATGCGCGCACGCATTCCCAGTAGGCACATGCGCGCCGCCAAAGAGGCGGTCAAGATTCCCGCGTGCGAACACGCGCGCCGCGAGCGCGCCCGCCGCTGCGGCAATGAGCAGCAGCAGGGCGAGTTCCGTAAAAGGACTTTGCACAGCTCAAATCTCCCGCTTCAGCCATGCGTCAAGTCGCGGCCAGGCATGGGGCATGAGGAGCAAGGCCACGAGGGCGGCGGCGAGGTTGAACACCGTATGAACCATCGCCACCTGCTGCGTGGCGGGCAAGTCCATGACGAGGATTTTGCCAATGACCGGTTGCAAGAGTGTGGCGAACAGCAGCACCCCGAGGACATTGAAGCCGGTGTTGAGCAGCGCCAGCTTGCGTGCCAGCATGTCCAGCGCGGCACTGGCCAGCAGCGCGGTGGAGGTGGTGCCGATATTGGCGCCCGCCACCAGCCACACCGCCACCTGCGGCGCGACGATGCCCTGCGACACCGCCAGCACCGCGAGTCCGCTGACGACGGAGGAAGATTGCACCAGCGCCGTGAGCAGGGCGCCGAACAGCAAGGCCAGCACCGGCGAGTCAAGCCATTCGTGCCACTCGGCCAGGGCCGGGTTGTGCGCCAGCGGCGCCAAGGCCTGGGAGATCAGGTCCAAGGCCAGGAAGATGAGGCCGAAATAAAACGCCGCCTTGCCATAAGGGCGCCACGGACGCGGCCCGGCGAGTGACCAGAGGCCGCCCAGCGCAACGAAGACCGGACCCAGCCCCGCCACTTTCATGGCGACCAGCCAGGCGGTCAGGGTGGTGCCGACATTGGCGCCGATCATCACCGCGAGGGCGCCCCGATCCGTCAGGGCGCGGTTGTGCGACAGCCCGACCGCCATGGAAGTCACCGCCGAGGACGACTGCACCACCGCGGTCGCAACGGCGCCAACCAGCGCGCCGCGCCAGTCGGTTCGCGTCAAACGGCGCAGTGCGTCGCGCAGGCGCTCCCCGCCGAGCCGCGCCATCTCTTCCGAGAACGCCGCCAGTCCGTGCAGGAACAGCATGACGGCGGCGAGGATCGAGAAAACCCAGGTGAAGAGCGGGCTCATTCACATGCTCCGCAATGTAAGCGCCGTGGCACAGCCTTTTCCATAATGTCCATGAACCCGTTCTCCAGCGTAAATGTTCAATCTGCCGGAAATCCGGCCATCCGCTCCAGCCAGACCAGCAGGCCGCCCGCCAGGCGCGGCGGCAGGTCGGGCAACGCCGCCATCTGCATGAGGGTCGCCGCGGACCAGGACATAACTGGAACCGAGCCAGGCCACGGCCAGGAAAAAATCGTGCGTCCCGGGCCCACGCAGCGCGACGAAGGCCGCCAGAACCCGGCCGTCCCTGGATCACGGCGAAGGAAAGCAGCAACAATCCGGCGAACGCCCGGATGGTCGGTTTCAGTGCGGCCATACCCAGTCGCTCTCCTCCGGTCGATCAACGCCGTGCTGGTGCGCATGACGGCGGCAGTCGATCTGCCGGTCGCGCAGCTTCTCCTTCACGTGAGCACCGGCCACGTGCAGCCGGGGCACGCGGTTGATGACGTCGATGGCCAGGCTGAAGCGGTCGATCTCGTTCTCGATGGCCAGTTCCAGCGGCGTGTTGATGTTGCCGCGCTCCTTGTAGCCGCGCACGTGCAGGTTCTTGTGGTTGGTGCGGCGGTAGGCCAGGCGGTGGATCAGCCAGGGATAGCCGTGGAAGTTGAAGATGACGGGTTTGTCGACGGTGAACAGGCTGTCGAAGTCGGGATCGGAGAGCCCGTGCGGGTGTTCTTCCGCCGAGGTCATGCGGAACAGGTCTACCACGTTGATGAAGCGGATTTTGAGATCGGGGAAGTGTTCGCGCAGCAGGGCGGTGGCGGCCAGCGCCTCCAGGGTCGGGATATCGCCGCAGCCGGCCAGCACCACGTCCGGTTCGCTACCCTGGTCGTTGCTCGCCCAGTCCCAGATGCCCAGGCCCTTGGTGCAATGCCGGATGGCGGCATCCATGTCGAGATACTGCAGGTGCGACTGCTTGTCGCAGACGATCACGTTGATGTCGTTGTGGCTGCGCAGGCAATGGTCGGCGGTGGCGAGCAGGCAGTTGACGTCCGGCGGCAGATAGATGCGCGTGACCTGCGGGCTCTTGTTCACCACCACATCCAGGAACCCCGGGTCCTGGTGGGTAAAGCCGTTGTGATCCTGGCGCCAGACGGTGGAGGTGATGAGCAGGTTGATGGAGGCGATGGGCGCGCGCCAGGGCAGTTCCTCGCAGATCGCCAGCCACTTGGCGTGCTGGTTGACCATGGAGTCGATGACGTGCACGAAGGCCTCGTAGGTGGCGAAGAAGCCATGGCGGCCGGTGAGGACATAGCCTTCGTACCAGCCCTCCAGGGTATGTTCGGAGAGCATCTCCAATACGCGGCCGTCGGTGGAGAGCTCGCCGCCGTCGGCATCCTCGGGCAGGGTTTGCGCCAGCCACAGCTTCTTGCTCACCTCATAGATGGCGTCGAGCTTGTTGGAGGTATTCTCGTCCGGGCCGAAGACGCGGAAATTGCGCATGTTGAGCCGCATCACGTCGCGCAGCATGGCCCCCAGCGGCCGGGTGTTCATGGCCCGCTCCCGGCCGGGTTGCGCCACCGCCTGGGCGTAGTCGCGGAAGTCCGGCATGCGCAGGTCGCGCCGCAGCAGGCCGCCGTTGGCGTGAGGATTGGCGCTCATGCGCCGCGCGCCTTCGGGCGCCAGCGCCTTCAACTCGGGCAAGAGCCGGCCCTCGGCGTCGAATAGTTCTTCCGGCCGGTAACTTCGCAGCCAGTCTTCCAGCTGGCGCAGATGGGCCGGGTTGTCGTGCAGGCCGGACAGCGGCACCTGATGCGCGCGCCAGAATCCCTCCACCTTGCGCCCGTCCACTGTCTTCGGCCCGGTCCAGCCCTTGGGCGTGCGCAGCACGATCATCGGCCAATGCGCGCGCTGCACCGGGCCGCCGCCGCGCGCCCGCGCCTGGATCTCACGGATCTCGTGAATACAGCGTTCCAGAGTCGCCGCCATGGCCCGGTGCATGACTTCCGGGTCTTCACCTTCGACGAAATGCGGCGTCCAGCCGTAGCCGCGCAACAGGCTCTCCAGTTCGTTGCCGGGGATGCGCGCCAGGATCGCCGGGTTGTTGATCTTGTAGCCGTTCAGATGGAGGATCGGCAGCACCGCGCCGTCGCGCACCGGGTGCAGGAACTTGTTCGAGTGCCAGGCGGTGGCCAACGGCCCGGTCTCGGCCTCGCCGTCGCCGACCGCGACAGTGACGATCAGGCCGGGGTTGTCGAAGACGGCGCCGAAGGCGTGCGAGAGGCTGTAGCCCAGCTCGCCGCCTTCGTGGATGGAGCCCGGCGTCTCCGGCGTGCAGTGGCTGCCGATGCCGCCCGGGAAGGAGAACTGCTTGAAGAAGCGGCGCAGCCCTTCCTCGTCCTCGCTCATGTCCGGGTAGACCTCGGAATAGGTACCCTCCAGGTAGACCGGCGCCAGCACGCCCGGCGCGCCGTGGCCGGGTCCGGCGAGGAAGATGGCGTTCAGGTCGTGGCGCTTGATCAGCCGGTTCATGTGCGCGTACATGAACGCCAGCCCCGGGCTCGCGCCCCAGTGGCCGAGCAGGCGCGCCTTGATGTGCTCGGGTTTGAGCGGCTCGCGCAGCAGCGGATTGTCGCGCAGGTAGATCATGCCGGCGGCGAGGTAGTTGCAGGCGCGCCACCAGGCGTCGATCGCGCGCAGTTCGTCGGCGGACAGCGGGGGGTTGGAGGGCGCGGGGGCGGGGGGCTGCGTCATGGCGTGTTCCTCTGCTTCAATAGGTCGCGTTCAATGGGTCGCGCAGGCGATGCGACAGGTGTGCCGGGCGATGACCCGCTCTTCGTCGGTCGGGATGACCCAGACCGATACCGGGCTGTCCGCGTCGTCGATGCGCGGCCCGCCGGCGGCGTTGGCCGACGCATCGACGCGAACCCCGAGCCAGGCCGCCTGGCGGCATATCTTTTCGCGGACGACGGGCGCATGTTCGCCGATGCCGCCGGTGAACACCAACGCGTCCAGGCCGCCCAGCGCGGCGGCCAGCGAGCCCAGCTCGCGCCCCGTGCGATAGACGAACAATTCGACCGCTTCCGCCGCCGCCGGTTCGGCGCTGGCCAGCAACGCGCGCATGTCGCCGCTCACGCCCGACACGCCGAGCAGGCCGGATTGCGCGTACAGGAGATCCGCCACGGCCTCGACCGTCATGCCTTTTTCCTGCATGAGATACAGCAACACGCCGGGGTCGAGGGCGCCGCAGCGCGTCGCCATCGGCAGCCCGTCCAGCGGCGTAAAGCTCATGGTCGTGGCGACGCTGCGCAGGCCCGCCATCGCGCACAGGCTGGCGCCGTGGCCGAGATGGGCCACGATCACGCGGCGCGCCGCCGCCCCGTCCTGATAATCGGGCAGCACGCTGGCGATGTATTCGTACGACAGGCCATGAAAACCGTAGGGGCGGATGCCCTGCCCGGTGAGGGCGCGCGGCAGGGCAAAGGTCTGCGCCACCATCGGCTGACTGCGGTGAAACGCGGTGTCGAAACAGGCGACCTGCACGAGCTCCGGGTCGATGCGGCTCAGCGCCTCGATGGCCGCCAGGCTGTGGGGTTGATGCAGCGGCGCGAGCGGAATCAGCGCCTCAAGCCGGGCGAATACGTCCGCGTCGATGCGCGCCGGCGTGCCGAAATGGACACCGCCGTGCACCACGCGATGGCCGACGGCGACGAGCCGCGCCTCGGCGCTCCTGCCCCGCACCCAGGCGAGCACCCAGTGCAGCACCATGCGCAGCGCGTCCGCGTGGCGGCGCACCGGCGCGCAGCCGACCTCGGCGGGCGCGGTGCCAGCCGCCAGGTCTTCCACGGTGAAGCGCGCTGCGGCACCGATCGCCTCGATGCGGCCGCGCGCGATGGCACCGCCGCCGCTCGATACCGTGCGCGCGTCGAACACGGCGAACTTGAGGCTCGACGAACCGGCGTTGAGTACGAGGATCACCCCGTCCATTCAGTCCTCCGCAACCGACTCAAGAAAACGAAGGGCCGTCCCGAGTTTTCTTGACCCCCACGGGGGGCGAGCCGGGCGCGGCCCGGCCCCGGGGTGCTCATGACTCCCCTTGCTTGTCGTGAAACAACGCGCGGAGTACATCCGTGGTCGTGCGGGGTGGGCGTCAGGACAAGAACGTGGCGCGAATCTTGATACCGACCACGCCTTCGATTTCAGCCACTTTGCGTTTCAGAATCGACGGATGACGGAACTCGGTGAAGCGACCCTCCAGGTAGACTTCACCGTCGCTGACCCGGACCGACAGCCTGGCGGCGGTGAAGCGCTCGTCGGCCTTGATGATCTCGCGGATACGTCGATCGATGGCCGCATCGGTCAGGGCGCGTATCGGCACCACCCATAGTTCGTTATCCACCTCGAATACCCCCGGCGTCGTCCAGGCGATGCGCTCACTGACCAGTTTCTGCTCGTAGAGCCGGACCCGTCCCGTAAGCACCACCAGCCGTTGCTCCACGCGCACCGCTATATTGACGCCTCGCAACTCCGAAGACTGCGCGATCTTCGCCTCGATCTCGCGCTGTATGCGATCATCGTCCGCCAGCGTCGGCGCCGCCTGGAACAGGGCCAGAACCAGGAACAGAACAGACAACACGTGTGTTTTCGTTTGCATCATCACTCGATCCTCTTTCATCGCAAAACCAATAAACCGACCCCGGTACCCGTGGGCCTCTTTCATTACCTCGGCGAGATCGCCGCCAATCATTTCCCTCCCCCGGCATCCCCACGCTGTGGGCGCCGAAATAAGCCTTGCCCCCTTTTTTTCTGCACCGAGATGACCCATGCGTTCAGCGACCGGAGGGCGGCGGGCGCAGGCTCCGCATGTAGATGACCAGGGCATCGAGCAGGCGCCGGTGCGTCCGCGCCATCGCTGGCGATGAAAACGGCGAACCGGATGCTGGAGGAACCGGCATTGACGACCAGAATCGCCTTGCTCATCGGTTGTCCTGCTGGCCAGGCACAGTGCCTTCCCGGCGCCGATGACGCACCCAGAGCACGAGCAGCGTGACCACGGTGAGCGGCAGCACGAACCCCAGCATGGCGCCGCTGAACGCCGGCAGCGCGTCGTGCGCGGTCGCCGCCAGGATGAGATAGGTCACATAGGCGACGTAAAAGCCGAGGAACAGCGCCCCCTTCCAGCGCGCGATCAGGTGGCCGGTGGCGAAGATGGGCAGACAGGCGAAGGCCACCGCGAGCATCACCGGCAGGTCGAAGCGCACCAGCGCGGCGGCCACCTCGAGGCCGCCGGGCGTGACCAGGGCGGCGATCCCGGCGATGCCCAGGAGATTGAACAGGTTGCTGCCGACCACGTTGCCCACCGCGATATCGCGCTCGCCGCGCAGCGCGGCGACGACGGAGGTGGCGACCTCGGGCAGCGAGGTGCCGGCGGCGACGATGGTCAGGCCGATCACCATCTCGCTCACCCCCAGGGCGCGCGCCATCGCCACTGCGCTGTCCACCAGCCAGGTGGCGCCAAGCACCAGGAGACTCAGGCCGACGACGATGAACGCGATCTGCGCCGGCAGCCGATCCAGCCGGCCACCGCCAAATTCCCGCGCATATTCGTCCTGGGGCACCGCTCCCTCGCGCCGGCCCTGGCGGATGGCGAATGCCGTGTAGGCGACGATGCCTGCGGCCAGCAGGAGGCCATCGAATGCGCCGATGCGCCCGTCCAGCGCCATGATCAGAAAGAGCACCGAGGCACCGATCATCAGCGGCGCGTCGAGCCGGACGATCTGCCGGGACACCACCAGCGGCGCGATCAGCGCCGAGAGGCCGAGGACGAACAGCACGTTGAAGATGTTGCTGCCGACGATGTTGCCGACGGCGATGTCCGCCTGCCCGGCCAGGCCGGACTGGACGCTGACCGCCAGCTCAGGCGAACTGGTGCCGAAGGCCACCACGGTGAGGCCGACGACCAGCGGCGAAATGCCGAACCGTAAAGCCAACCGGCTGGCGCCACGCACCAGCAGTTCGGCGCCGATGACCAGCAGCGCCAGACCCAGCGCAAACCAGCCAAGATCTAACAAACTCATGACCTCATATCCTCCCAAGCCAATGTTTTACCCGCCTGCAAGACGGCAGGTTACCCATACGCTCCAGCAAAACCAGCAGGTCGCCGGGCGGGATGGCCGGCCCCCGCAGAGCCAGCCTCCGGGCCGCATGCGCCAGACCCCACGCGAGCAGGACGGGGGCCAGCGCCATGGCGAGCGGCGTTGCCGCCAGTATGCGCGTTCCGGCGGGGGCCAGCCAGAAGGGCGCAGCCAGGCCGGCGAGGATGAGGCACCACCAGGGGAGCGCCAGACCCGCAGCGTCTCCCCGCGCTTCGCGGCCCGCGACCAAAATCAGCAGCCGCGCCATGAGCAGGCCGGTGGCCAGCGCCGCCAGGGGCAGCAGCCAGGCAAGCAAGCCCTCCCATGGTGCCGGCAGCCCCCCAAGGGCGGCCTTGAGTTCCAGCTTGGCCCACATGCCGCTGCTGAAGGGCGCACCCGCCAGAGCCAGGGCCGGCAGCGCCATGCCGGCCAGCAGCAGCCGGTGTCCGCCCCGCGCCCCGGCCACCCCCACGCCCAGGAACAGGGCGCCCTTGGCCAGGGCGTGGTGGACGGCGTAGAGCACGACCGCCGGCAACAGCGCCGGCCACAGTTCCGGCGCCTTGAGCCCGGCCCCCACCCCCAGGGTCATGAAGCCCATCTGGCTGACGCTGGAATAGGCCAGCAACACCTTGGCATCCCGCTGCGCCAGACCCGCCGCCACCCCCAGGAACATGGCCGCCAGGCCCGCCGCCATCAGTGTCGTCCCCACCTCCGGCAGGGCCGCGCCGCCCAGGGGCAGGAAACGCAGCCAGCCCAGCAGGCCCGCCTTCAGCATCACCCCGGAGAGCACGGCGCTGGCCGGCACCGGCGCTACCGGGTGGGCCAGGGGCAGCCACATGTGCAGCAGCGGCACCCCCGCCTTGATGCCGAAGCCGGCGACCAGCAGCCAGACCGCCACTGCGGGTGGCGACGCGGCGGCCAGGTCCGCCAGATGGTGAGAACCCGCCGCCCGCACCGCCAGCAGCATGCCCGCCACCAGGGCCGCTTCCCCCAGAACCGCCATGGCGAGGTACACCCGCCCGGCGCGATGCGCCTCCCGGCTGCCGGTGTGAACCACCAGGCCGTAGGCGGCGAAGGTCATCGCGGCGAAGAAGAAATAGAAACTCGCCGCGTCCGCCGCCAGACAGACCCCCAGGTTGCCCGCCTGGGTGATCAGGAAGAAGGCCTGAAACGCGCGCCGGCGCGGATCGCCGGCCAGGTAGCCGCGGGCATACCACCCCGCCAGCAGCCACACCAGCGCGGTGACGCCCAGGAACATCCGCCCCGTGTCGTCCAGCGCGAAGCGGCTGCCCAGCAGCAGCCACGGGACATCCAGGCGCAACCCGTCCGGCGCGGTCAGGGCGAGAACCAGCGCGGGCAAGGGCGCCAGGCAGGCCAGCCGTTCGGCCACGGGGCGTGCGGCCCGCGGCCCCAATGCCAGGGCCAGCAGCCAGGGCAACAGCAACGCCAGTGCCGTCAGGGCGACCACGACAGATACTCCCGGTCGGCGATGAGCCGGGCCCAGTCCAAGGGGCTGGCGCACGAGGATGCGAGCAGGCCGAAGGCCAGCGCGGCGGCGGCGGTGACCAGCGGCGGCGCCAGCAACAGGGGCGAGGTCTCGAGACCGCCCCGGGCCGGGATGTGTTCCTCCGGCCAGGCTCCGTCCCGGGAGCGGAACCAGAGGCGGTGCAGGATGGGCAGGAAGTAGGCGGCGTTGAGCAGGCTGGAGGCGGCCAGCACCGCCAGCACCCAGGGCATGCCCGCCTCCAGCGCGCCCAGGCCCAGGTACCACTTGCTGACGAAGCCGGCCAGGGGCGGCACGCCGATCATGCCGAAGGCGGCCACGGTGAAGGCGGCGCTGGTCCAGGGCATGCGCCGACCCGCCCCGTCCATTTCGCTCACTTTATGCACCCCCAGGGTCTCGGCGTAGTTGCCGGCGCAGAAAAACAGCGTGATCTTCATGACGCCCTGGTGCACCAGGTGCACCAGGGCGCCGATGGTGCCCAGCGGGCCGAACAGCGCGACGCCGAGCACGATGTAGGACACCTGGCTCACCGTGGAGAAGGCCAGGCGTTTCTTCAGGTCGTCCTGAAAAAGCGCCCGGATGCTGCCCCAGACGATGGTCACCGCCGCCGCCACCGCCAGGGGGGTCAGCAGATCGAGGGACTGGGCGAACTCGACGCCGTAGACTTCGTAGACGATGCGCACTACACCGAAGGCGCCGGCCTTCACCACCGCCACCGCGTGCAGCAACGCTGACACCGGCGCCGGCGCCACCATCGCCCGGGGCAGCCAGCCGTGCAGCGGCACCAGGGCCGCCTTCACCCCCAGCCCGGCGATGAGCAGCAGGAAGACGAGCTGCAACTGGCCGTCGTAGTCCGGCCCGAGAGCCGACAGATAACCGCCGTGGGCGAAGTCCGCCGACCCCGCGAGCCCGTGCAGCCAGACGATGCCGGTGAGCAGCAACGCGCCGCCCCCCAGGGTGTAGGCCAGATACACCGTGCCGCCCCGCATGGCCTGGGGCGTGCCGCGATGCACCACCAGGGGGAAGGTGGCCAGGGTGAGCAGCTCGTAGAACACGAAGAAGGTGAACAGGTTGCCGGCCATGGCGATGCCCATGGTGGCGGTGACGCACAGGCTGAAGAAGCCGAAGAAGCGGCTGCGGTGGGGCGAACCCTCCAGGTAGCCGATGGCGTACAGGGTGGTGAACAGCCACAGCAGCGCGGACAGGGTGACGAACAGCAGGGCCAGGGCATCGGCCTTGAACACCAGCTCCAGGCCCGGCAGCACGGCGTGGCGGAAGCCGTAGTCCTCCCCGGCGGCGACGCCGGCCAGCAGCACCCCCACCAGAACCAGCTTGGCCAGGGCGCCGAACAGGTTCAGGGCCGTGCGCAGGCGGATGCGGGACTCCGGCAGGGCAAAGATGATCAGTCCCGGCGCCAGGGACGAAGCCAGCACCGCCAGGGGCAGGGCTTCGTTCAGGGTCATGCCGCGCCTCTTGCCAGCAGGGCCATCAGTTCAACGCCGCGCAACCCCAGCAGCACGCTGGCGGCGGCCAGGACGAAGGCGGTCCATTCCATGCTGCGGGGCACGGGATGGAAGCGGCTGTCCGCCGGTGCCAGCAGGAAGGCCTGGCGCAACACCCGGAACACATAGGCCGCCGCCAGCAGGCCGCCGCCGATGACCACCGCTACCCAGCCCCACTGGCCGTGGGTGAGCGCCGCCTCGATCAGCAGCCACTTGGCCAGGAAGCCGCCGGAAGGCGGCAGGCCCATGAGGGTCACCCCCGCGAGGCCGAAGGCGAACAGGGTCAGGGGCACCCGGCCCGCCACCCCCGCCAGGCCCACCAGGGTGTCCCGGCCCGTGGCCAGCATCAGCACCCCCGCGGCGGCGAACATGGCCGCCTTGGCCAGGCCGTGGGCGATGGCCTGCATGCCCCCCGCCTGCAGGGCGAGGCCGTCCGGGGCCAACAGGGGGAAGACCAGGAACAGATAGCCCAGTTGAGCCACCGTGGACCAGGCCACCAGCATCTTGATGTGGTCGGTGCGCAGCGCCTGCCAGGAGCCCCAGACGATGGCCGCCGCTCCCAGCAGTCCCAGAACAGTGGCGGCGGCTGCCGCAAGCGGCGCAAAGACATCGAGCGACAGGCGCAGGATCAGGTAGAACGAAGCCTTGACCACCAGCGCCGAGAGCAGCGCCGATACCGGGGCCGGCGCGCCGCCGTGCGCGGGCGGCAGCCAGTAGTGAAAGGGGAAGATCGCGGTTTTCAGCATCAGTCCGGCCAGCATCAGCCCGCCGGCGATCCAGACGGCGGCCGGCGCGCGCGCATCCACCAGCGGCGCCAGCGTTTCCAGCGAAACGGTGCCGTAGGCGCCGTAGATCAGCGCCACGCCGAGCAGATACAGCAGCGACCCGGCGAGCGCGGCGAACAGATAGCGCAGCGCGGCCGCGACCTGCCGGGCCGTGCCGCCCGCCGCGACCAGGCCGACGGCGGCCAGACCGACCAGTTCCAGCGTGACGTAGAGGTTGAAAAGATCGGCTGCCAGGAACAGCGCGTTGATCCCGGCCAGCAGAAAGCCCGCGAGCGGCCAGAAATAGCGTACCGTCGGCGCGTTTTCGGCGAAGTAGGCGCGCGCGTAGACGGCCAGCGGCAGGGCGAGCGCCTGCGCCAGCAGCAGCATGACGGCCGACAGGCCATCCGCCGCGAGATCGATGCCGAGCGGCGCGCCCCAGCCGCCGACCGGGTGGGTGCGGCCGCCGTATGCCAACACCTCGACGGCGAGTTGCAGCGCCAGCGCGCACTGGACGAGCAGCGCCCCGATCGCCAGCCGCGCCCCGCGGCCCGGCCCCAGGACGAAGGCGCCGGTGGCCCAGACGAGCGGCAGCAGGATGAGCCAGGCGACGGGATCGGTCATTCCGGATCACTGTCCGTCGCGGACAGGGTCGTGCGCCCGGTCAAGCGGTGCAGCCGCCGTGCCAGGGCGAGCGCCAGGGCGGTGGAGGCCACCGCGACGACGATGCCGGTGAGCACCATGGCCTGGGGCACGGGGTCGGCACCGCCCGCGCGCTGGGCCAGGCCGACCAGGATCAGAAAGGCGCCGCTGCCCATGACGTTGAAGGCCAGGATGCGGCGCAGCAGATGCCCGATCAGCACGATGCCCGCGAGGCCCATGGCGAACAGGACGGCGCCGGCGGCGGCGAAGACCAGGCCGCTGCTCATGCTTCGTCCCCGCTGTCGCGCGATAGCAGCAGAAACAGGCCGGCCAGGATCAGCCCCAGCGACACCATGAGCCCTGCCTCGATGAGCAGGATCAGCATCCCGGCCTGCGCGGGCGGGTACGCGAGCAGCGCGCCCCGCGCCAGCAGCGCTCCCGCCACGGCGAGAAAAATCAGGAAACCGGCGGCCAGGCTCACGCGCAGGCGCGGCCCCGGCGCGCCCCAGCCGGGCAGGATGCCGGTCAGATGCAGCAGCACGGCGGCGGCGGCCAGTACGGCACCGGCCTGGAAGGCGCCGCCGGGCTGGATCGCGCCGGCCCAGAGCAGATAGACGGCCACCAGCATCATCAGCGGCGCGAGGAGACGGGCGAGCATGCGCTTGGCGGGTTCGGCGGGTGCCACCGCCCGTGGAGCCGCGCGCACGCCGGTGACGGCCAGCACCCCCAGCAGCGCGAGCAGCAGCACACCGACTTCGAGCAGCGTGTCGTAGCCGCGGAAGTTGAGCAGCACGGCGGTAACGGGATGCGCGACGCCGCTGGCCGCCATGTTCGCCTCGACCGCCGCGGGCAGATGCACCGTTGGCGCGGGCAGGTCCAGCATGGCGACTACCAGCGCGCCCGCGAACGACGCGGCGGCAAGGATGACGGCGACGCGCTTCAGCAGGGGGATCATGGCGCGCCGTCCTTGCGCGACCCCAGCGCGCCCACGGCATCGAGCAGCAGTGCGCCGGTGAGGCCCGCGCCGATGGCGGCTTCGGCCAGCGCGATGTCAGGCGCGGCGAGCCGCGCCCAGGCGAGCGTCAGCAGCAGGCCGAAGACGATGAACAGGACGACGGCGCGGAAGATGTCCGGCGTGGCCAGCGCGCGCCAGGCGCTCCACAACAGCGCCGCGGCGAGCAGGAGGTCGAAGGCCAGGGAAGCGCTCATGGTTCCTCCTCCCCGCGCCACGGCGCAATACCCAGGGTCTCGGCGCGATGCGCGATGGCGTAGGCCACGGCAGCGCTGGCGGCGAGCGCGAGCGGCCAGATCAGCAGGAGTTTCAGCGCGGTGGCCAGGGTCTCGGCGCGCAGCGCCAGCCCCGCCAGCACGCAGCCCAGGCCCAGGTTGTCGGCCTTGGCCAGCGCGTGCAGGCGCGTGTAGATATCCGGAAAACGCAGCAGGCCGACGGTGCCGGCAAAATAGAAAAAGGCGCCGATCACGAGCAGGGCGGCGCTGGCGAATTCAATCATCCGATGTCCCCCGCCAGGCCCGGCGCGCGAAGGCGATGCCGGCGATGGCCGCCAGCAGCGCCAGGGTCAGCGCCACATCCACCAGGGACGGCAGCCGCATCGCCACCGCCAGCAACACCAGCACCCCCACCCCCGTGCTGCCGAACAGGAGCGCGGTCAGCATGCGGTCGGCCGCGGTCGGCCCGCGCTCGGCGGCCATCAGAGCCGCCACCAGATTGGCGAGCAGGAACAGCGCCAGGGACAATTCCAGCCCCGGCCATTCCAGACCCGTCATGGCATCCCCCCGCGCGCCACGCCGAACAGCCGCGCGATGTGGGCTTCGAGCGTCCTGACCTCCGCCGCCACCGGCAGGCTCGCATCCAGCGCGTGCACCTGTAGCTTGCCGTCGTCGCTCAGCCGCACGCCCAGGGTGCCGGGCATCAGTGTGAGCGCGTTCAAGAGCAGCAGACGCGGCGCACCCGGCGGCAGGGCAAGGGATATCTCCTGGATGGCGGGTCGCAGGCCTGGCCACCGGCGCAAGGCCATGAGCGCGACCTGCAACCCTCCGCGCAGGGAATTCCACAGGAAAAACAGCAGAAAGCGCAGCAGCGGCAGGGTGCCGATGCGCCACCTGCCTGGCGGCAGCAGCCACAGACTGGCCAGGGTCGCCGCCATGGCCGCCGCCACGCCCAGACCCCAGGCATCGGCGCGGCCTTCGGCCAGCACCCACCAGAGCAGGGCGAAGACCAGGCCGCGAAACAGGATGGCGGCGATCACGGCTTGCCCCGCGCGAACGCGCGCGCCGCGAGCTTGCGCGCCTCGTCCAGCAGCAGCACGCTGGCGGCCACCGCGGTGGCGAGGCCCCAGTCGGCCACGGTCAGGTCGGTGGTGTTGAAGAAGGCCTGCAGCGGTCCCCAATGCACCACCAGAATCTGCAAACCGATCACCCCCGCCAGCGACATCCACAGCCAGCGGTTGCTGAACAGTTGCCGGTTGAACGCCGTGCCGTGCTCGTTGCGGGCGTTGAAGAGGTTGAAGAACTGGAACAGCACGAAAGTGGTGAAGGCCAGTGTCAGCGCGTAGGTCTCGCCTTTCGGCTGCGCGTACCAGAACAGCGCCAGCGTGCCGAGCGACATGCAAAAACCATAGAAAAACAGTTGCGCGATACGGGTGCCGCTCAGGATGCGCGCCTCGCTGGGGCGCGGCGGTTCATCCATCACACCGGTGCGCGGCGGCTCCACACCCAGGCTCAGGGCGGGCGGGCCGTCCATGATGATGTTGACCCACAGAATCTGCACCGCGGTAAAAGGCGTGGGCAGGCCGAGCAGGCTGGCGCCCAGCACGGTCTGCATCGCACCGATGTTGGTCGAGACCTGGAAGCGCACGAACTTGACGATGTTGTCGTAAATGGCGCGGCCTTCGCGCACCGCGTGCACGATGGTGGCGAAGTTGTCGTCGGTGAGCACCATCACGGCGGCTTCCTTGGTGACTTCGGTGCCGGTGATGCCCATCGCCACGCCGATGTCGGCGTGTTTCAGCGCCGGGGCGTCGTTGACGCCGTCGCCGGTCATGGCGGTGACGTGGCCGTCGGCTTTGAGCGCCTGCACGATGCGCACCTTGTGCTCGGGCGCGACGCGGGCAAACACCGCCACGGCGTCGATGCGCGCCGCCAGCGCCTCGACGCTGAGCGCATCGAGTTCGTGCCCCTCCATCACCTCGCCGTGCAGGCCCAGCTCGCGGGCGATCGCGGCGGCGGTGATCCGGTGGTCGCCAGTGATCATCTTGACCTGGATGCCGGCGTGCTGGCACAGCGCGATGGCATCGCGCGCTTCCGGGCGCGGCGGGTCGATCATACCGATCAGGCCGATCAGGGTTAGATCCTGGGCGTGCTGCATCAGCTCGCCGGCGGGGTCGAAGTCGTGCGCCGGGATGGTTTTCGTGGCCACCGCCAGCACCCGCATGGCATGGCTGGCCAGGCGCTCGTTTTCCATCTGCCAGAAGGCGGGGTCGAGCGCGGCTTCGCCGTCTGCATCGAGCTGGCGGCTGGCGCGCGTCAGCAGCACGTCGGGCGCGCCCTTGACGCACATGCGCACCCTGTCGCCGTCGTGGTGGAAGGTGGCCTGGAACTTGTGCGCCGAGTCGAAGGGAATTTCGGCGATGCGCGGGTGCTGCTCGGCCAGCGCCTCGATATCGACCCCGCCCTTGGCCGCCAGTGCCAGCAGCGCGCCCTCGGTCGGGTCGCCGATCAGGCGGCCGTCGCGGATACGGCTGTCGTTGGCCAGCGCCGCCGGGTGCAGCAAGGCGCTGAAGTCGGGCAGGGCGGCGCCGTCGGCGGCACTGACCCGGCCGGCGGCCGTATAGCCCTCGCCCGAGACGGTGAAGCGGCGCTGGCGATAGACCAGGCTGCGCGCGCTCATCTGGTTGACGGTCAGGGTGCCGGTCTTGTCGGAGCAGATCACGGTGGTGCAGCCCAGCGTCTCGACCGCCGTCATGCGCTTGACGATGGCGCGGTGCCGCGCCATCGCAAACATGCCCAGCGCCAGCGTCACTGTCAGCACCGCCGGCAGGCCGTCGGGGGTGGCGGCCACCGCCAGCGCCAGCGAGGTCAGCAGCAGGTCGGCCAGTTCGTCGCCGCGCCACATGCCGAGCACGAAGATCACCGCGACCACGATGCCGGCGATCAGCACCAGGCGGCGCGCCAGGCCGTCGATCTGCCTCTGCAACGGGGTGGCGCTGGTCTCGGCTTGCGCCAGCATGTCGGCCAGGCGGCCCATCTCGGTACCCATGCCGGTCCCGGTGACGAGCAGTTCGGCGCGCCCGCGCGTGACGCCCGTGTTCATGTACGCCATGTTGAGGCGGTCGCCCTGCGGAGCCGCCAGCGCCGCCACAAAGGCCGCGTCCTTGCCCACGGTGTGCGACTCGCCGGTCAGGGCGGACTCGTCGACTTCGACGTTGTGCGCCGCCAGCAGGCGACCGTCGGCCGGCACCCGGTCGCCGGCCTCGAGCAGCACCACGTCGCCAGGGGCGATCGCGCTGGCTTCGATTTCTTCGACCCGCCCGGCGCGGCGCACGCGCGCCATCGGCGCGAGCATTTTTTTCAGCGCCGCCAGCGTTTTTTCGGCGCGGTACTCCTGCCAGAAGCCGAGCACGGCGTTGAAGCACACCACGATCAGGATCACCGCCACGCTCTTGAAGTCGCCGATCAGCGCGGCGATGGCTGCGGCGACCAGCAAGGTAATGACCAGCATACTCTTGAACTGATCGAACAGGCCACGCCAGAGCGGGCGCGGCGGCGGCTCGGCCAGGCGGTTTTCGCCGAAGCGGGCGAGACGGGTTGTCGCTTCGGCGTCAGTCAGACCCCGTGCAGGATCGACCCCTTGCGCCGCAACCGCCGCCGCTATCGTGAGGGTATGCCATGCGCTGCTTTTATTTGCTTCCAATTGTCCCAGTTCCATTTCAGCCTCAGGAGATAATGACGCTTTGCCCGGCCTCCGGAGCCATGGCTGACCAGCCGGGCTTTTCGCTGATGAGCGCGGCAAATCCGCTTGCCGTTTCCGCTTCGCCATGCACCACAAAAGTGTGTTTGGGCGGGGTTTGAAAATGACCGAGCCAGTTCAGTAGCGCATCGCGGTCGGCGTGCGCGGACAAGCCGCCCAGGGTGTACAAATCAGCCTTGACGGCCACGTCTTCACCGAGCAGTCGCACCCGCCTGGCGCCATCCACCAGCTTGCGCCCCAGCGTGCCGGCCGCCTGAAATCCTGTGATGAGGATGGTGGATGCGTGGCGCGGCAGATGCGTTTGCAGGTGGAATTTGATGCGCCCCGCATCGCACATGCCGCTGGCCGAAATAATCACGGCGCCTCCCTTGATCTTGTGGAGCGCCTTGGATTCCTCGACATCTTCGACGAAATTGAGTTTTTGAAAATGCGCCGCGCCGCCGTGCTTGCCCACCAGGCTGTGGGTTTCCGCGTCCAGCTCCCGCATGTGCTTGAAAGTGATTTCGGTGGCGGCAGTCGCCATCGGCGAATCGACGAACACGGTCAATTTGGGGATGCGTCCCTGCCGGGACAGGTCGGCCAGCAGATACAAAATATCCTGGGTGCGCCCCACCGCAAACGCCGGAATGATGAGGTTGCCGCCTTTTTTCAGGGTGTCGTTAACCGCCAGCACCAGCTCGTCCTCCGTCGCCTCGCGACTTTTGTGCAGGCGGTTGCCGTAGGTCGATTCGACCACCAGATAATCCGCCCCGGCAATCGGCGCGGGGTCGCGCACCAAGGGCCGCGACGGCTGCCCAAGGTCGCCGGAAAACACGATCTTGCGGCGGGCTTTTCCTTCGCCCGCCCACACCTCGGCAATCGCCGATCCCAGAATGTGTCCGGCATCGCGGAACGCGCAGCGCACGGCAGGGTGCGGCGCAATCTCCAGATCGTAGTCCACCGGTTTGAGGTGTTTCAGGCAAGCGCGCGCCTGTTCCACGGTGTATAGCGGCGCGGCCTCGTTGCGCCATCCGCCGCGTGGCGGCCTGCTGAATTTGAAGCGCCGGTAATTTGCGTGTTCCGCCTCTTTTTCCTGAATATGCGCCGAGTCGGGCAGCATGACCGCCAGCAGATCGCAAGTGGCATGCGTGGCATGAATTGCGCCGCGAAACCCAAGCGCCACCAAGCGGGGAAGCAGCCCGGAATGGTCGATATGCGCGTGAGTCAGCAACACAAAGTCGATCGACTCCGGATCGAAGCTGAACGCCAGACGGTTTTTATCCCGTGCCTCGCGCCCGCCCTGAAACATGCCGCAGTCCACCAGAAAACGCACGCCATCGGCCTCCACCAGATAACTGGAGCCGGTGACTTCGCGTGCCGCGCCGAGAAAAGTCAGTTTCATTCGCGTTCAGTCTTTCTGTTCAACGTATTTGCAGGGGCGCGCGGCAGGAAGCAGCACGATCAGCATGCCGAAGCCCAGCGCCACGGCCATCTCGCGGTCGGTGCCTGGGGGGGGTAGCGGCGGACACGCCAACGACAGTCAGGCCGGTGAACAGATTGCTGTCCAAGAGCGCACCCAGCCCGACGTCGTCATGGCTGCGCCTGCGCCGCCTTGTCGCGTTCCGCCGTGCGCGATGTTCTTTCACTACCGTCATGGCGTGCCGTGCGGTGGATTTGAATCCGGGACGGCGCGACGGGCGCTGGCGCGCACCACGATCAGGTAGTAGCCGATGACCAGCGCGAACGTGATGGCGGCCGTGCCATATACGTATTCCGGGCTGACTTCCCCGAAGTCGAGAATGATCACCTTGCGGGCAATGGCCATCAACGCCGTGACGAGTACGATTTCCACAGCAAGGCGAAAATTGTGACGCTCATGCACGTAAAGAACGATGTTGTGATAAATCTCGATGGCGATCAGCACCGCCATGAATGCGCCGAAAGTGGCGAGGATGTCGCTGATCTCCAGCAGCATGAACGGCGGCGCCATCAGGCGCTGCCAGAGCACGTAAACCACGTCGGCCACGCCCCAGACGATCACCAGCACCATGATTACCGCCAGCACGCGCGCGGCCAGCCGGATGACGCGATCCAGGAAGCCCATCAGCGGATCGGTGGCGACCGCGGCGGTGGTGTTTACTTTTTCGTTCATGGAGTCATCCCGGCAATCAGACGTTCGATTGTACCTTCGTCAACCGCAGTCTTCAGTTCGCTTCATGCAGGCGATAAAGATACACAAGAGCAGCCCGACGCTGGCCTGCACGCCCGCAGCAACAAAGGCCGGCGCATAACTGCCGCCGGTGGCATAGATCCAGGACCCCGCCACCGGCGCGACCGCGCCGAGCCCGAAAGCGGTGAACACCAAGCCGTAGTTTGCCCCCAGGTGCTTGACCCCGAAAGCGTTCGCGGTCAGCACCGGGAACAGGCCCAGGGTGACCGCGAATCCCCAACCCAACAGCGCCGAGGCAAGATACAACGCCGGCAAGCTCACAGCAAACACGGTGAAAAGCAACAAGGTCGCCGCCTGGAGGACGTAGGTCGGGATCATCACGGGCATGACACCGTAGCGGTCAGCCAGGAAGCCCGCCAGCGGCCGGCCGAAGCCGTTGAAGGCTGCGAATACGGAGATCGCAAGCGCGGCCTCCGCCGACGACAGCCCGATCGAGTGACCGTAAGCAGGAATCAGGCCGATCGTCATAAGACCGCCGGAAACCACCGAGCCCATGGTCAGCCAGATCATCCAGAACAACGTGGTGCGCACGACCTCACCCGGGGCGAGCGCCTGTTTCAGCGGGATAGTCTCAACTGCCGTGTGTGAAAGACCCCAGCCCGCAGGTTTCCATCCGTCGGGCGGCTCTTTCAGCATCCGGGCCGCCCCAAGCGATACCAACAGGGTTAACCCTCCGATGACGAGGAAGGTGCCCTCGATACCGAAGGCCTCGATCAGGTACTCAGACTTGATCGGCGCGACCACCAGGGAGGCCAGGCCAAAGCCCGTTACCGCGGTAGAGACGGCGAACCCCGGGCGGTCGGGAAACCATTTGCGGGCAGGCGGCGCGACGCAGGCGTATGTCAGGCCACATGCCGCTCCCCCGAGTACGCCATAGGTAAACACCAGCCACCACGCATGGGGAAAGGCGCCCACCAAGGCAGCCAGTCCGTAGGCCACCCCAAAAAGCACAGCACCGGCTGTGGCAACGACTCGGGCCCCCCAGCGATCCTGCAGTCTGCCTGCCGGAACCATGACGAGAGCAAAGACCACCATGAACGTCGTGAACGGCAGAGTCGCCTCGGTCTTGCTCCAGCCGAAGCGCTCCATCATCGGCAACACAAGAACGCCCCAGGCGTAGGAAAAACCGCCCATCAAGGCCAGCAGGAAACCGGCCAGGGGGATGCGCCATCGCGCCGGAGTGGCAGGTGCGCTCAACGCATCGGGAGGCCGCGGAACCTGCGAGCCGGACTTCGGGCGTCTTGAAGTCTTCATGCTTCCACTAGACCGCCAGCGAATACGCCGGGCACGGCGATAGCAGCCACAGACTGGCCAGGGTTGCCGCCACGCCCAGGCCCCAGGCGTCGGCGCGGCCTTCGGCCAGCACCCGCCAGAGCAGGGCGAAGGCCAGCCCGCGCGCGAGGAAGGCGCCGAGCGGAGGTTTGCGGAGGTTCATGGCGCGCGCCTCGTCGAGCAGCCGCCGTGCCATGAGCAGACAGGTGGACTGCGTCCCCAGGGGCAGGAGCCAGGCAAGCCGCCCTTCCAATGGACCGAGAGACCCGCCAGGGATAGGGCCATGCCCCGTTCCGTATCCGTATGGGTTGGAAACTATTCCGACTTGAGTGCATGCCAAATCCCCCTGAATACCGCTTGCTCCACTTTCAGACGAAGTTCGCTGGGACACGCAAATCTGACCACGAGCATCAATTGCTTCGGATCGGAAAAATCCCAGATAACCCTGTTCCCCACTGAAGAAAAGGTAATGAAACTCTCATCGGCAATTTCCCGGAAATGGGTTTCAGCCTGATCCCGCCACTCACGGGTGGCCGCATCGGCCACGGACAAGGCGGCGGACTCGACCCAGTCTATATCTTTGGCCGTGCCCTCCGGAATCGGCATACGCAACAGATGAAGTACGTATTTTCCTGTGGGCGAGGTGTTTTTTAACGGCGTTGTCAGCAGCAGGCTATTTGGGAATTCAGCGGTTTTGCCTGAAATCTGTCCCGCGTATCCCAATTCCGCTATCGTGGTTGCAAACATGTCGATGTCGATGACTCGGCCATACAACTGGTTCAGTTCGATCAAGTCGCCGATCTTGAAGGCTCGGACCAGAGTGATATAGAAATAACCCAGAACGCACATCAACAGCTCCTTGCTGACGATCAGCACGGCAGCTGCAACGGCCGCCAGCGACAGGGCAAACCCGGCGATCGTCGAAGCCCAGATCGCGACGATGATGAGAGAAACCAGAAACCAGATGACGTTTCGCACCCAAACCAAGTGCAGCCTTCGCTTTCCAGCGGAGATTTCGCTTCGCGCCAGGTAACGCGCCCAGATCTGCGAAACCGCAATGCCGGCAGCCAGCAGGATGATGGTTGCAATCACTTGGTCCCAGTGACCGGGAATCGCGGCAAACAATTGGTCCAGAGTCGAAATCATGCGCGCTCACTTTGTTGGTTGTCTTGATGATGGAGAAAAATCGCCGCGCGAATAGGCCGAGGCGGACATTCAAAACGCTTCGGGCGCGGCGGGCGGGCCATGGTCGGATAGCGCGATAACTGCTTTGGACCATTGCTGAATCAGTCGTCGCAGGCTGCTCAGATCGTCGAGCAACGCATCGGCGGCGTCGACATCGATACCGCGTTCGACGGTGGCGTTCAGCAGGTAGGTTTTACCCTGCTGATACGCTTCATCAAAGCTGTCCAACAGGTCGGCGATAGTCGAGGCTTCGGCCTGCAACACGGCAACGGCATGCGCCGAAGGCGACCGCGGCAGCGGCAACGCCGCCGTTTCCGTGGCGAGGCGTTGCGCCGCCTGCGAGAGCTGCGCCACCTCGTCCAGGTAGCGCACGATACGCAACGCACGTGTCATCGCGTCGGCCACGTCACGCGGCATGCTCTCGACCCGCAGGCCGGCTACGAACTCGGCGATCGCGTCCGCAAGCTGACTCGCGGCATCCGCCCTGGCCGCCAGGGGGCGCGGCTCCTGCAATGCGGAGATTGCCAGGGTGCGTACGGCATCCCGCAGGCGCGGCAACTCGGCCCGCACCGCGGAGAGAGCGAGTTCGGGCGTGGTCGCCAGGGTGGCGTCGAGGTGTTGCGGGCGCGCCAGATCTTCCTCGGCACTGCGGAACAGGCGTTCGAGCACGGCTGCGAAACGGCCAGCCAGCGGCAGCATGATCACTACGCCCAGCGCGTTGAACAAGGTGTGGAACAGCGCCAGTTTGGCGGCGGGATTGTCAAATATGCCGAAAAGGACGGCTAAATGCTCGACGAGCCATAACTTGCCCGGCAACAGGGAGAACGCCACCAGCGCGGCAACCAGATTGAATCCCACATGGGCGAGCGCCACGCGCCGCGCCGCCGAGGTCGCCTTCAAGGCCACCAGCGCGGTCGTGACCGCGGTACCCAGATTGGTTCCGATCACCGCGGCGGCGGCATCCGCGAGGTCAATCACGCCGCCGGACGCGGCCGTCAGAATGATGGCAATGGCCGCACTGGAGGACTGTGTGAGCAGGGTGATCAGAAACCCGATCCCGAATGCGACCAACCAGTGATCATCCCGTTCGGCGCCCAACGCGTTGGCGCCGTATGCATCGGCCAAGCCACCAAAGGCCTGCTGCAGATAGTCCAGGCCGATGAAGAAAAGGCCAAAGCCGGCAAGCGCCGTGCCCACTCCCTGATACCGCTTGTCGCTGGCGGCCAGACGCCACACCACGCCGACGGCGATCAGCGGCAGCGCGAATGCGTCGATTTTGAAACCGAAGCCCACCAGACTCACCAGCCAGGCGGTCATGGTCGTGCCCACGTTGGTTCCGAAAATCACACCGAGCGCTTGCCGCAGGGTTAACAGGCCGGCATTGACGAAACCAATGGTGCTTACTGTCACCGCCGTGGAGGACTGCACCAAAGCCGTTATCAGCATGCCCGAGGCCACACCGCGCAGCGACGTCGAGGTCCAGCGGCCGAGCAAACGCCTCAGACTCCTGAAGCCATAGGTCTTCAGGCCTTCGGTCATCATCAGCATGGCGAGCAGGAACAGGGCCAGCCCGCCCGCGGCCATGGAAGCAGTCATCCAGTTCAAATATCATTCTCCACGATCAACGGTCCGGCCCGGTTTGCACCGCTTGTTCATGGTCCGGGCGCAGGCTCCGCATGTAGACGAACAGTGCACCGAGATCATCACTCGATAGTTTTTAAACCTAGAGACCGCAGTTGGACGCTGCCGATGGTGCGTCTGGGCGTGTGTCTGCCGCGAAGCAACGAGGCGGCAGGCCGGGGCCTGCAACGAGGCGCGACAAAGGCAGGCGCGCGACCAGACGTGCCAACGGGTGCGTAGCGGTGTCACCCAAAAGGTGAACCCGAACGAAGGCGGAAAACTCAGCATTCTCGCGGCTTTCATTGAGGTGATGAGCGGTCAACTGCGGTTTCTAGGTTAAAGGCCTGCTTGCGTTCATGGGCGCGCGCAAGGAGGGTTTCCCGCAACGCCTCCGCTCCCATGATCCAGTCACGCAGCGCTTCCGCGCTGCGTCTTGCGCCGACGCCATCCAACGGGTCGCGAGTGTAAGTGGTGGATGAGGTCAATGCCGAGAGGCGCGCTGGCGCGTTTGAAACGGGCGGTCAGTAGGAACTGGATTCCCATCATGGCCATGCCGGCGAACCCCAGCGCCATGGAGAAATCCCGCCAGAAACCGGAACCGGACGGCATCTCGCCGGCCAACAGCAACACCAGTGGCGCCAGCACCCGTGCCGGGTAGACACCGATCCAGAAGAAGGAGGGCAGGACGCTCCGCATCGGTCAAACTCCCGGTTTCATTCGCCCGCGACCCTGCCGCTCCCGCAAGGCGTTCTCGATCCTGATCAATTCCATGATGTTGTCGAGATCGACTATCCCCGCCAGCCGGCCGCCTTCAGTCACGGAGAGCAGGCTGCAGTCGCAGCCCTGCAAACGCTCGAGCAGCTTGTCGAGGGGCTCGCCGATGTCGGCGCTCACGACCTCCCGTTGCATCCAGTCGCCGACCGGGGCCTGTTCTCCCCGAGACTGCAAGCCTTTCAACAGAGCGGTCTGGGTGAGCACCCCGATCACGGCCTCGTTCATCAGCACCGGAAACGCCTTCTGGCTGCCGGCCAGGGTCAGTTCAATGGCGCGCGACAGGAGATCGTCGGGCGACAAGACCTGATAATCGGTCAACATGGCCCGGTCCACTGTCGCTCCGGACAAGGTGGATTTGGTTTGTTCCATTCCCGCCTCACCCGCCGCGCCAATCCACACGAACAGCGCGATGAAGATCAGGAAGGGATTGTAAAGCAGCCCGATGAGCCCCAGCCAAAGAGCCAGGCCTTGGCCGATTCTCGCCGCCAGCTGGGTGGCACGATTGCGATCCAGTTGCAGGGCCAGCGCCGCCCGCAACACCCGCCCGCCATCCATTGGAAAGGCCGGCAGGAGATTGAAGACGGCCAGGATGAGGTTGACGACCATCAGCCGTTCCAGGAAAGGCCCGCCCGTGAGACTGATCTGATCCAACGGCACCAGCGCGTTGCTCCCCGCCAGCCACGACCACAGGCCGAGCGCGATGACCAGGTTGACCGCGGGACCGGCCAGCGCCACGGCGATCTCCTGTTTCGGATCGTCGGGCATGCGCTCCAGCATGGCGACACCGCCGATCGGCAGCAGGGTGATGTGACGGGTGGCGATGCCGTAGCGCCGAGCCATCAGCGCGTGCCCCAGTTCGTGCAGCACCACGCAGGCAAACAGGGCGAGGATGAAACTGACGCCGCCGATCACCGCGTCCAAGCTGCCCTCGATCCGCCAATGGCTCAAGGCGATCCAGGCGACGAGAATGAAGAAGGTGGCGTGGACGTGGACATCGATGCCGGCCAGGCGGGTCAGTTTCCAGGACCATTTCATGTTTCGTTGCCCGCCGTTTCCCGGCGCAGCCGCAGCGCCTTCTCAGCGCCAATGACCAGGTAGATCGCCAGGCCGACCGCCGTGATATGGACCCAGTCCATCAGGCCAATCGGCGCGGTGTGGAACAGCCGGTTCATCAGCGGCAGATAGGTGAACAGCAGTTGCGCCGCCAGCATGGCGGCGATGCCTGCCCAGATCCACGGGTTGCTGAACAGGCCCAGGCGGAACATGGAGAAACGCAGCGAACGGCAGTTGAGCAGATAGAAGGACTGGCCCACCGCGAACACGTTGACCGCGATGGTGCGCGCCTCCGCCTCGCTCGCCCCCTGGGATAACGCCCATTCGAACAGACCGAAGCTGCCGGCGAGCAGCAACAAGCCGACCGTCAGGATACGCAGCATCAACTCGACGTTGAGGATCGGCGCGTCGGGTATGCGCGGAGGACGGTCCATGATGCCCCGTTCACGCGGTTCGAAGGCCAGGGTAAGTCCGAGCAACACCGCTGTGGTCATGTTGATCCACAGCGCTTGCACCGGCAGCACCGGCAGGGGCTGCGCCGCCATCACCGCCGCGATGATCACCAGGCCCTGCCCGGCATTGGTCGGCAGGATCCAGGTGATGAACTTGATCAGGTTGTCAAAGACCCCGCGCCCTTCCTCCACCGCCGCTTCGATGGTGGCGAAATTGTCGTCGGTGAGCACCATGTCAGCGGCCTCTTTCGATACCTCGGTGCCGGTGATGCCCATCGCCACGCCAATATCGGCCTGGCGCAGCGCCGGGGCGTCGTTGACACCGTCGCCGGTCATCGCGACCACCTCTCCGCGCGCCTGCAGGGCCTCCACCAGGCGCAGCTTCTGTTCCGGCGTGACGCGGGCGAATACTGCGGTATCGGCGGCGGCCGCAATCAGATCCGCATCGGAAAGTTGCTCCAACGCGCGACCGGCGAGCACCTCCGGCGGCTGGCCGTCCCGCGCCGGACCGCCCAGGCCAATCTGGCTGGCGATGGCGGCCGCGGTCGCGGCGTGATCGCCGGTGATCATCTTGACCTTGATCCCGGCGGCCTGGCAGGCGCGCACCGCGCGGATCGCTTCTTCGCGAGGTGGGTCGATCATGCCCTGCAAACCCAGAAAGCTTAGGCCGCCGGCGACATCCTGATGATCGATATCCGTTGTGCCCGGCGCGACGGCAAGACGGGCGAAGGCGAGCACGCGTTGCCCCTGGCCGGCCATTGCCTGTACCCGCTGATGCACGGCCTCGCTGTCCAGCGAAACATTCTGGCCGTCCGCTCCCAGCATCGTCGTGCAACGCTCCAGCAGCTTTTCCACCGATCCCTTGAGGTAGACCACCGGGGGGTTGCCGCCGTGCAGGGATGCCATGTACTGGTGCTGGGACTCGAACGGGATCGCCTCCAGCCGGGGGTGGGCGGCCTGTTCCCGCGGACCTTCCAGTCCGGCTTTGCGCGCCGCCACCAGCAGTGCCGCCTCGGTGGGATCGCCCTCGATCTTCCAGCCCTCGGTCGTCTGCTTCAGCACCGCGTCATTGCACAACAGGCCCGCGCGCAGCAGTTCGCCCAGCGCCGGATGGTCGCCAAGATCCTGCCTCTCACCGTCGCGCCGAAGCTCCCCCTCGGGCGCATAGCCGATGCCGCTGAGCGCGAACGCCTGACCGCCCGCCCAGAGTTGCTGCACGGTCATCTCGTTACGGGTCAGCGTGCCGGTCTTGTCCGAACAGATGACGGTGGTGCTGCCGAGGGTTTCCACCGCCGGCAGGCGGCGGATGATGGCATTGCGCTTGGCCATGCGCGCCACGCCGATGGCAAGGGTGATGGTCAGCACCGCCGGGAGTCCTTCCGGGATCATCGCCACCGACAATGCCACCGCCGCCATGAACAGGTCCACCGCCGAGCCCCCGTGCCACAGGCCGACGGCGAAGGTCAGGCCGGCCAGGCCCAGGATGGCGTAGAGCAGGATGTGGCTGAAGCGCGCGATCTTGCGCGTCAGCGGCGTGGCTAACACGTCGGCGGCGGCGATCATCTCCGAGATGCGGCCGATCTCGGTCGCATCGCCAGTGCCGGTCACCACGCCGGTGCCTGTGCCATAGGTCACCAGGGTGGACGAATAGGCCATGTTGACGCGATCGGCCAGGGACGTATCGACCGCCAAAGTGCCGATGTGCTTCTCCACCGGCAGCGATTCGCCGGTCAACGCCGATTCATCGATCTGCAAGTTGCGGCCGCGCAGCAAGCGCAGATCCGCCGGCACCTTGTCGCCGGAGGCAAGCAACACAATATCCCCAGGCACGAGCTGGGCCGCGTCGATGCGTTGTTTCTGCCCGGCGCGCAACACGGTGGACTCGGTGGTCAGTGCGCGCGCCAAGGCCTCGAGCGCGCCGAGCGCCTTGCCCTCCTGCACGAAACCGATGATCGAGTTCAGCAGCACCACCCCGAAGATGACCGACGCATCCACCCAGGCCCCCAGAGACAGCTTGATAATGACCGCGACGAGCAGGATATAGACCAGCGCCTGGTGGAACTGCAGCAGAAATCGCAACAGCGGCCCCCGGCCCCGGCGCGGGGTCAGCGTGTTGGCACCGTGTTCGCGCTGTCGCTCCTCCACCGCGAACCGGTCCAGGCCGCGCTCCGGATCGGCATTGAGTAGAACCAGGATCTCGTCGTTGGGCAGATGATGCCAATGCTTGCCTATCAGTGGTTTCACGTGTGCTCTCTCCAATCAGCCAAAATAGGGTCATGCGCTCCGGCCCGGGTCTCCGCGTTCGTTGCTGCGCCCAAAGCCTGTAACAGCTCGCCGCCGACAGCGTCCAAGGCGACGGCGCCAAGCACGGCGAGGAGAAGCCCATGCATCAGACCACCAGCACATTGCAGGGCGCGTAATAGGCGAGGAAGCGCGACGCGGTGCCCATCACCGCCTCGCCGATGCGCGGCCGCCATGACGGCATCGAGCCGCCCGCTTCGCTTAGGCTGGCGTAGCGGTTCTCAAGGTCGAACAGGCTGGTTTGCATGGCCGAAGCGTAGCGGGATCGGGGGATTTATGAAGTGCCCTGATCGTTAATTTATTCATCATGGTTTTTTGTTTGCAAAAGTAGTTAAGGCAGCTTCATCACGATGACCTTTATCAGGTTTAAGGTCGCTGCTGACCCAGCATTTCCGGGGTAATCAGGGTAACGCCCTTTTCGGTCACGTGAAACCGTTTGTCGTCCTCGGCCGGGTTTAGCCCCACGGTCAGTCCGTCCGGTATCCGGCAGTACTTGTCCACCACGACGCGCTTCAGCGTGACACGGCTGCCCACGACGACTTCGGGCAGGATGACCGAGTCTTCGATGTGGCTGTAACTCCCGACCCGCACCCTGGTGAACAGCAGCGAACGAAGCACCGTGGCGCCGCTGACGATGCAGCCGCCCGAAACCAGTGAATCCCACGCTTGCCCGCGATGACCGTCATCGTTGAAGACGAACTTGGCCGGCGGAAAATGGTAACTGGCGCTCCAGATCGGCCAGTCGTCGTCGTACAGATTGAGATCGGGAACGACGTGGGTGAGATTCAGGTTGGCCTCCCAGTAAGCGTCCACCGTGCCGACATCCCGCCAGTAGGGCTCATCGCCCACCATGTTCACGCAACTATCGGCGAAACGGTGGGCGAAAACGCGTGCGCGTGACACCAGCCAGGGAATCAGATCCTTGCCGAAATCGTGGCTGGATGCGCTGTCCTGGGCGTCCCGTCTCAACTCATCGTACAAGAACCGGGCGTTGAACACATAGATACCCATGCTCGCCAGCGCCCTGTCCGGCTGGCCGGGTATCGGCGTCGGCTGCCCGGATTTTTCCTGGAAATCGACGATCCGCCCCTCATCGTTCACACCCATCACGCCGAATGCCCTGGCTTCGGCCAGCGGTACCTCGATGCAGGCAATGGTCAGGTCTGCAGCCTTCGCCACGTGATCCGCCAGCAGCCTGCCGTAGTCCATTTTGTAGACATGATCGCCGCCCAGGATCAGCACGTAATCGGGATGATTGGGACGCAGGATGTCCAGATTCTGAAAGACGGCGTCGGCAGTCCCCAGGTACCAGTTTTCGTCGAGCCGTTGCTGCGCAGGGATCACGTCGATGAACTCATTCAGATTGGCGGGCAGAAAACTCCAGCCTTGTTGGACATGACGAATCAGGCTATGCGCCTTGTATTGAGTCACGACGCCGATGCGCCGGATTCCCGAATTGACGCAGTTGGAAAGCGGAAAGTCGATGATGCGCAGTTTTCCGCCGAACGGCACCGCGGGTTTGGCACGCCAGTCCGTAAGCTGCTCAAGGCGGCTGCCGCGCCCGCCCGCGAGCACTACGGCGTAAGTGTTTCGGGTGATGGCGCTGACGAAGCGCGGGTTCGCTTCGCGCTTGAACGGACAGTAATCGGAGTGCAGGCATTCGGATGCGGTCGTCATGGGCTTCTCTCTGAAGGGCGCACTTCTATAAATGGCGTTTAAGCGTCAAACTTTCCCGGTCGGGTTTCATGTTATTGATTCGGCCTGATGAAGTTTGAAGTAACGCCGGAGCTTGGTTTGGTTGTGTTGTGTACGACAGCACGTGAGGCCGAAGCAATAACCATTAAAAACAGCGTGTTATTGAGACGGCTCAACGAACTGTCAACTCTGGACAATGCAAAATACCTTGCGGGTTCAAACATCACCGAGCCGTCTCAATAAGAGGAAAAAATCATGCATCAGACCACCAGCACATCGCAGGGCGCGTAATAGGCGAGGAAACGGGGAACGCTGCCCATCACGGCCTCACCGAGGCGCGAGCCGCCATGCCGGGCGACGACGATCAGGTCGGCATCGAGCTCGCGGACGGCATCCGGCAGCGCCGGATTGGGGTCGCCATGGACGATGCGCTGTTCGATGTCGAGCCCGGCCAGCTCGGGATCGGCGAGCAGCGCGGCCATGTTGCGTTCCGCCGCCCGCGCTTCCGTCTGTGCATAACGCGCGATGTCCGCTTCGGGGAAGCCCTTGTAACGCAGCTTGGCCTCGAAGGGGGCGAGGTAGGCATGCAGCAGCGTGACCCGGGCGTGCGCCGCCACGATGAGCGCCGCGCGCAGCACGGCATCCGAGCGCGGCCCGAGGTCCACCGCCGCCAGCGCGCAGGCGTACTCGTCCGTGGCCGCTTGCCGCGCGACCAGCACCGGGCAGGCGGCCTGGGCGAGGATGCGCGCCGCCGTGCCGCCGAGAAAGAACTGCTGCAACGCGCCCCTGCCGTGGGCACCGATCACCACGAGGTCGGGCCGGAAGGTTTCGGTCGCGTCGGCCACCGCGCGATGCGCCGAGCCCACGGCGATTTCGGCGCGTATCCGCACGACGCCGAGGGATCGCGCCGCTTCAATCTGGGCGTCGAGGTTGGCCTCGGCGGCAGCGCGCAGGCGAACCGGCAGGTCGCCTTCGCCGAAGGCGGCATCGAGCGCCGGCTGGCGCGGAAAAGCATGCACGACGAGCAGTTCGGCGTTTTCGCGCGCGGCGAGCAGCGCGGCGCGGCGCACGGCGGTATTGCCGAGTTCGGAAAAGTCGGTGGCGACGAGGATGCGCTTGAGGGGGATCATGAAATTTTCTCCTGTTGATTGAATGAGGCGATCATAACCCGCCATCCGGTTCACCCAGTTGCGCGAGGATGGCCGCGCGCGCTGCATCGCGCAGGGCCAGCGCCGCCGGCCAGTCGTCGCCCGCGGGGGTCAGGGGCGGATGGATCGTCACCGCCAGCGGGCTGTGGCGCGGCCAGCGTTGTCGGCCGGGCAGCAGGCGGCGCGTGCCGGCGAGGGTGACGGGAACGATCCGCGCGCCGGCCCGCGCGGCCGAGACAAAGGCGCCCATGCGGAAAGGCAGCAGCCCGGACGCGTCGCGGAAGGTGCCCTCGGGGAAGAACACCAGCTCGTCGCCGGCGGCGAGGCGCGTTTCGATGGCCCGGCTGGCCTCGGCGCCGCGCGCGGCATCGAAGCGTTCCACGAAAGCCGCGCCGAGGCGCCTGAGCGGCGTGGCCGCCAGCGGATGCCCCAGCAGCTCCTGCTTGGCGACGAAGGCGAATCGGGCCGGCAAGGCCGCGGTGAGTACCATGCCGTCGAGATAGCTGGCGTGGTTGGCGACTATCACCACCGGGCCGGAGCCCGCGAGATGCTCCAGCCCCGTCACGCGCGGCGCAATGCCGCCGGCCGCCAGGGCGAGCCACGCCCCGGCGCGGGCCATCGTGCGCCGCAGGAGCAAGGTCGGTGCCGCCGCGATCAGCAGCCAGAAGATCGGCGCCAGCAGGGCGAATACCGCCCAGGCCCAGAGCGACCACAGTCCGCCGGCGGTGATGCGCAGCACGCCGCGCAGGCGGGCGAACGCCGCCTTGCGCGCCAGACCGAGCGCCTGCCGCCAGGGCGCGCGAGGGCGGCGCAGCAGAGTGCCATTCTCATAGGCGGCGCGGCAGGCCGCGCGACGGATCTTGCCGCTGGAGGTCTTCAGCACCGTGCCCGGCGGTGCGAGCACCACGTCGTCCGCCGGAAGGCCGGTCAGTTCGCCGGCGAGCCGCTCGATCTCGGCGCGGATGCGCGCCCGCGCGGACTCATCCGCTCCCCTCAGTTCGGCCAGCACCACCAGGCGCTCGGTGCCCGCGCTGGCGTCCGTCGCCGGAAATACCGCCACGCCGCCCGCGCGCACGCCGGGAATACGCCCCGCGGCCTCCTCCAGTTCCTGCGGATGGATGTTGTGGCCGCCGCGGATGATGATGTCCTTTTCGCGGCCGGTGATGAACAGCTCGCCTTCGGCGAGATAGCCCAGGTCGCCGGTGTTGAGCCAGGCGCCGTCGTAGAGCTTCGCGGTGGCGGCGGGGTTTTCGAAGTAGCCGGCGGTAGCCGACGGCCCCTGGAACTGGATGCGTCCCACCCGGCGCTCCGGCAGCTCGCGCCCCGCCGTATCGACGATGCGGATCACATGGCCCGGCAGCGCGTGGCCGCAGCCCGGTACGGCCTGGGCGCCGGGCGCCTCATCGGGCATGGGCTGCGCGATGCCATCGTCGGCCAGCGCGCGGCGCGCCACCCGGTCAATGCGCGGGCCGCGCCCCGGTGGCGGGAAGGCCAGCCCCACCGAGCATTCCGCCAGGCCATAAACGGGCGCTAGGGCTTCGCGGCGCAGCCCGCAGGGCGCCAGCCGCGCGGCGAAGCGCTCCAGGGTGACCGGGCTGACGGCCTCCGCCCCGTTGCAGGCCATGCGCCAGCAGGACAGATCCAGCCCGGCCAGATCGCTGTCCGTGAGCTTGTTGGCGCAGATCTCGTAGGCGAAATTGGGTGCCGCCGACAGCGTGCCGCGATGGCGGTGGATGGCCTCCAGCCAGTTTGCGGGCCGGGCGAGGAAGGCCAGCGGCGACATCAGGACGAGGGGGAAACCGATCGCCATGCTGCCCAGCCCGGCGCCGATCAGCCCCATGTCGTGATACAGCGGCAGCCAGGAGACGAACACGTCGTCGGGTGTGGCCCGCGCCGCCTGGCGCATGGCGCGGATGTTGGCGAGCAGGTTGGCGTGGGTGAGCGCCACGCCCTTGGGATCGCCGGTGCTGCCCGAGGTGTACTGGATGAAGGCGAGGTCGCCGGTCGCCGCCCGGTGGCTGGGCGAGCCGGCGCCGGGCAGGGTCAGCTCCGCCGCCGTGGCCACGCCGGCCAGCGTGGGACAGCGCGCCGACAGCGCCTCGGCGAACGTCCGTGCGCGCGGGTCGGCGATGAACCAGCGGGCGCCGGCATTGGCGAGAATGCCGGCGATGCGGCGCAGGTGCTCTTCCAGTTGCGCCGGTCGTGCCGGCGGATAGAGCGGCACCGGCACGCAACCGGCGTAAAGCGCGCCGTAAAACGCGGCGAAGAAATCCAGCCCGGTCGGCAGCATCAGCGCGATGCGGCTGCCCTGCGGCGCGCCGCGCGCGAGCAGCCCGGCCGCGAGCGCCCGCGCGGCCTCGGCGAGGCGCGCGTAGCTGATCGCGTCTTCCCGTCCGGCCTCGTCCAGCAGGCGGATGTGGATACGCTCGCCCTGATGCCGGACATGCCAGTCGAGCACCTCGGTCAGGGTGGCCAGCGCGTCCGGCGGCGGCACGAAGTTCGCCGCCGGCGCGACGGCGCCCGGCGCGCCCCCCGGTTGATGCCCGGGCCGCGCCGCGGCGCCGATCAGGCGCAGCAGGTCGCCGGGCGTCTCGGCGGCGAAGGCCGCCTCGCCCAGCCGCGCGCCCCATTCGCGCTCGATGCGCGCCAGCAATTCGACGCGCGCCAGGCTGTCGAGGCCAAAATCGCTTTCCAGCCGGTGATCCAACCCCAGCCGGTCGAAGTCGTGCGCCCCGGGCTTCAGCTCTTCGGCCAGTGCGCGCACGATGGTCAGCAGGCGATCGGCATCCTGGATGGTGGCGTTCATGTCAGTACCTCTGAAAAATCGCGCTCGGCGCGCAGCGCGGCGCGTCGTCCGCGACCGGCGCGCACGCCGGCCAGCAGCGCCAGTCCGGCGAGAAAGAAAGCGCCGGTGAGCAGCAGCGCCCGGCGGTGATCGCCGCCGGTGGCCCAGGTGACGAGGCCGTAGCTCAAGGGGCCGGCGATGGCGGAGAGCTTCATCGCCAGGCCCCAGAAGCCGAAGAACTCGGCGCGGCGCGACGGCGGCGACAGCAGCCCGACCAGCGCGCGGCCGCCGGCCTGCGAAGCGCCCAGGCACAGGCCGGCCAGATGCGCCGCCGCCCAGAACGGGCCGGGCGTTTGCGCCAGCGCCGCCAGGACGACGGTAAGCAGCCAGGCGACCAGAACAATGGCGAGCGTGCGCACCGGCCCGATGCGGTCCTGCACGTGACCGAACAGGAGCGCGCCCGCCGCCGCCGCGACATTGACCGCCAGCACCAGCAGCAGCGTCTGCTGTGTCGTGAAGCCCATGGCCTGGGTGGCATAGATGGCCGCCAGGGTGATCACGACATTCACGCCGGCCTGATAGAAGAACGATGCCAGCAGGAAACGGCGCAGGTCGGGAAAGCGCGCCGCTTCGCGCAATGTGCGCGCCACTTCGCGCCAGGCGTCGTGTGCTTGGCCGAGGTGTGGCGTTGAGCGCGGCGCGGCGCGCTCGGGTAGCAACAGCAGGGTCGGCAGGCTCGCCAGCGCGAACACGGCGGCGGTGATCAGCATGGCGACCGGCACGTAAGCCGTTGCCGCCTGCCCTTGGTTTTCCGCCCAGGCGATCCAGGCCAGGCACAGGCCCAGCGTGAACAAGCCGCCGACATAGCCCAGGCCCCAGCCCCAACCGGACACCCGGCCCATGCCGCGGCCGCACGCCAGTTCCGGCAGGAAGGCGGCGACCAGGTTCTCGCCCGTGCCGAAGAAGAAATTGGACAGCACGAGGCAAGCTACGGCCAGCCACAGCGCGCCGGGCTGCGCGAAATACAGCAGCGCCGTGAACAGCACGCAGCCCGCCGTCGACAGCGCCAGCAGCCGTTTCTTGGCGGCCCTGAGGTCGGCGAAGGCGCCGATGAGCGGCGCGCTGGCGAGGATGGCCAGATAGGACACGGCCAGCGCCGCCGTCCAGGCCAGCGTTGCCCAGGCTTGGCCGTCCGCCACCACGGCGACGAAATAGGCGCTGAACAGCGCGGTGATGACCACCGTGGTGTAGCCGGAGTTGGCGAAGTCGTACATCGCCCAGGCCCATACGTCGCGCGGGCGCACGCCGGGCAGGAGGGCGGCGCGCAGGGCGGGCCTCATGCCGGCCGCCGCCGGCGCAGGTGGCGCGCGACCCGCCACGCCGCCAGCGCGGCGGCGGCGTGCTTCAGCGCATGGCCGCCGACCGCGCCGTTGGTGAGCGCGAACACGGCGCGGTCACCCAGGTCGAGTAGCAGGGCGACGAGGTAGAGGCCGACGACCGCCAGCATGTCGTGCTCATGGCTATAGCGCGGCGGATAAAGCCACAGCAGCAAGGGCACCAGCACCATGGGCAAGAGCTGGATCAGCAGCCAGGGACGCAGGTCGCCCGCGCCTTGTGCCTCGCTCCAGACCCAGTAGAAGACGGCGCCCAGGCCGGCGGCGCAAAGCGGCGCGAGCAGCATGAGGCCCGCCTTCACGCCGGCGCGCTCGGCGAACAGGGCGGCGAACCAGGCCATGAAAGCCAGCGCCATCGCCGCCCGGTCCCAGGCCAGCCGCGCGTTGTCCGGCGCGAGGTGGTACCAGGCGGAAGCGAAGCCGATCAGGATGACGGCCAGGAAGAACACGGCGTAAGGCCGGACCTCGCGGGCGTCGACGAAGGCGCGCCGTCCCGCCGCGCCGGCCAGGAAGACGAGGCCGCTGGCGCCCGCCAGCACGAAGCCGACGTTGCTGACGACATCGAGACAGTTGGGCAGGCCGAAACAGGCGCGCTTATCGGCGAAATCGTGATAGCTCAAGGGCTGGGCGATGGACTGACCGAGGGGCGGCGCCAGGAAAACCAGCGCGGCCAGCGCCGCCGCCGAACCGGCGAGCACGGCAGGGCGATTCATGACGCACGCTCCGCCAGCAGGAGGTCGATGACCCGCCACAGGCGCCACAGATCGGGCAGGTCTTCGGTCCAGAAACGCCAGGTCAGGATGTCGGACACGGCGAGATCGACATGGCCGACGACGCGATGGATGAGGAACACGCGCGAGCTGCCCTCGGGCGCGGCGGCGGCCAGGGCCGGGCTTTCCGTCCAGGGGATCAGGTTGTCGTTCCGGCCGTGCACCAGCCACAGCCGCGCCTTGAGATTATCCAGGTCATGGCGTGCGAGATCGAGCCGGGCGATGTCTTCGCGCATGGCCTCGGGCAGACGGTCGAACAGTTCCGTGAAGCGTTCGCGATCGGTGTTGACCGCCAGCGCGTAGACCGTCTGTCCGGGCGCGCTCAGCTTTGCGGCCAGCGGCGCGAGATCTGCGGCGGGGTCCTTCCGGCGCGCCTCGACCATGCGCTCGAAGAGCGTTTCATCGCCCGGCGCATCGAGGTAGTCCAGGCTGGAATAGGCCAGCACCATGCGGCCGGTGTCGTCCGGGGCGAGGTGATGCCATGCGCCCGCGTGCTCATACCAGCCGGTGGTAAAGAAGCGCATGGAATTCGGCAGGCTGTGATAGCCGCCCAGCGCGGCGACGAAGCGCACGTCGTCGCGGATGTCCGCCTCCAGCGCGGCGAGTACAGCCGGGCCAACGGCATAGCTGAAGGCGAACAGCCCGGCGCGGCCCTCGGGCGCGAGTTCCGGCCGGCTCAGGGCATAACGGTAGGCATCGGCGATTTCCCGCGCGTCTTGCGGACGCACGCGCAGTTCGCGGAATCCGGGCATCTCCGGCGCCAGCACGGCGAAGCCCGCGCGCGCCAGGGTGGTGGCGAAGGCGGTGAAACGCGGGTCATCGTTGCCGCGCGGCACGGCGCCGGGCACGGCGACGAGCGCCGCGCGCGGACAGTTCGGGGAAAATTGCGCGCCGGGCGTCTTGCAGGCGGCGAGCGGGCCGGGCAGATACAGATCGGCGCGGCGTTCGCGGCCATCGACGGTGTAGTTCACGGTTTCGCGCAATGGCGCGGGCGTGGCGTGCTTGAGCCGTGAGGCTTGTTCACCCGCGGCCAGATCGTGCAACACCAGGGCGGATTCGTAATGCCGCGCCGGCGCGCAGCCCGCGAGCAGCAACAAGACCGCCGCGAGCGCGGCGGGGAGCAGGGCGAAATGCTGTCGTATCGCGCGCATTCAGGTGGCTTCTTCCTTGAGCTTGCGGCGCAGGATCTTGCCGATGGGCGACTTGGGCAGCTTGTCGCGGAAGAGGATCTTGTGCGGCGTTTTGTAGTGGGCAAGCTGGGCGTGGCAGGCGTCGATGATCTGTTGCTCGGTGAGCGCGGGGTCGCTCTTCACCACCCAGGCCCACACCGCCTCGCCGCTTTTTTCATCGGGCATCCCGACCACGCCCGCTTCCTTGATGCCTGGCAGGTGCAGCAGCACTTCCTCCACTTCGCCGGGCCAGACCTTGAAACCTGAGATGTTGATCACATCCTTCTTGCGGTCGACGAAATAAAAATATCCGCGCTCGTCCATGCGGACTACATCGCCGGTTGCGAGCCAGCCCTCCGCGTCCAGCGCGCGCGCGGTTTCTTCCGGCAGGTTCCAGTAGCCGCGCATCACCTGCGGCCCGCGCACGCACAGTTCGCCCGGCGCGCCCGGCGCGGCTTCCGTGCCATCCTCGCCGCGCAGCAGGATTTCGGTGGAAGGCAGCGGCAGGCCGATGGCGCCGGTAAAGCCGGTGATGTCCAGGGGGTTGGCGCAGACGATGGGGGAGGCTTCGGTGAGCCCGTAACCTTCGATCAGCGGCACGCCCATCAGCTTTTGCCAGCGTTCCGCAACCGCCGGATGCAGCGCCATGCCGCCCGCCACCGCCACCTTGAGGGCGCCGCCGTTGGCCGCCTTCACCTGTTCGAACCCCGGCGCATCGAGCAGCAGGCGATAGAGCGTGGTGACGCCGGTGATGGCGCTGAAGCGGGTCTTCTTCAGCTCCCCGATGAAAGCGGGCAGGTCGCGCGGATTGGCGATCAGCACGTTGTTGGCGCCCCAGCGCACGAAGGTAAGCAGGTTCGCGGTGAGCGCGAAGATGTGATAGAGCGGCAGCGGCGTGACGATGACTTCTTCGCCTTCGGTGAATTTGATGCCGATCCACGCCGAGGTCTGCTCGACGTTGGCGACCAGGTTGCCGTGGGTGAGCACCGCGCCCTTGGCCACGCCGGTGGTGCCGCCAGTGTATTGCAGGAAGGCGATGTCGTCGGGGCCGACGGGAACATCTTGCATCGCGTGGCCGGGACCGGCTTTCAGCGCCGCATTGAAGCGCGCCGCGCCCGGCAACCGCCAGGGCGGCACCATGTGTTTGACACGCTTGACGACGAAGTTGACCAGGCAGCGCTTGAGCGGCGGGAACAGGTCGCCGATCTGGGTGGTCACGACATGCCTGACCGCGGTTTCCCCGATGATTTCTTCCAGTGTGTGCGCGAAGTTCTCCAGCACCACCACCGCCACCGCACCGGAATCGGCCAACTGGTGCCGCAACTCGCGCGCGGTGTAAAGTGGGTTGACGTTGACCACCACCAGCCCGGCGCGCAGCGCGCCGAACAGCGCCACCGGATATTGCAGCAGGTTGGGCAGCATGATGGCGACGCGCTCGCCGGGTTTGAGGCCGAGCCCTTGCAGATACGCGGCAAAGTCGCGCGACAGCCTGTCCGTTTCCGCATAGGTCAGCGTCGCGCCCATGCTGGTAAAGGCGGGCCGGTCGTGGAACTTGCGGCAGCTTTGCTCGAACAGTTCCTTGAGCGAAGCGAAGCGGCGGAGGTCGACCGCCGCCGGGACGCCTTGCGGGTAGTGTTTCAGCCAGATGGGTTGCATGCTTGTCTCCCTTGTATCGACAGGTCAGAAAGTTTTCCGGACGCCGATCGCCAGCGTATCCAGGCCGCCTTTGTCGCCCGTAAGGCCAAAGTTCATCGCTGCCGCCACGGGCGTGTCGCCAAGACCGGATTTACGCGCCCGTTTGAGGTGTCCTGGCGCGCATGAGCAGATCCATGAAGTTGCCCGGCACCGGGAAGACGATGGTGTTGGTCTTGTCGCCGGCGATGCCGGCGAGCGTCTGCAAGTAACGCAACTGCATGGCCTGCGGGTTTCTCGACAGGATTTCGGCGGCGGCAAGGAGTTTTTCCGAGGCCTGCAATTCGCCCTCGGCGTGGATCACCTTGGCGCGCCGCTCGCGTTCCGCCTCGGCCTGCTTGGCGATGGCGCGCACCATGGATTCGTCGATGTCGACATGCTTGATCTCGACGTTGGAGACCTTGATGCCCCAGGCGTCGGTCTGCGCGTCCAGCGCCTGCTGGATGTCCAGGTTGAGGGTTTCCCGCTCGGCCAGCATCTCGTCCAGTTCGTGCTTGCCGAGCACCGCGCGCAGCGTGGTTTGCGCCAACTGGCTGGTGGCGTTCATGAAATCTTCCACCTGCAATATGGACTTGGCCGGATCGACGACGCGGAAATACACCACCGCGTTGACCTTCACCGAGACGTTGTCGCGCGAGATCACATCCTGGCTGGGCACGTCGAACACCACGGTGCGCAGGTCCACCCGCACCATTTGCTGGATGCCCGGCAGCACGAGCACCAGACCCGGCCCCTTCACCTTCCAGAAACGCCCGAGCATGAACACGACGCCGCGTTCATACTCGCGCAGGATGCGAAAGCTGTACGCCAGCAGCGCCAGGGCCAACAGGGGGGCGGTAAGCCAGCCGAATTCAAACATGGTCGTTCTCCTTGAGGGTTGTGTTGCCTGGTTCCACTTCCAGGGTCAGGCCATGCCGCGCCATGACCCGTACTTGAGCGCCGCGAGGCAACGGCACGCGGCTCTTCACCCGCCAGAGCTCGCCATGCACGCGCGCCCAGCCTTCGGTTTCGATGTCTTCCAGGGTCTCACCTTCCATGCCCGGCAATTCCTCGCCGCCGGTGAGCACCGGGCGATGCCGGGCGCGCAGCGCCATGCCGCCGACGGCGAAGCTGAACAGGGCGGAGGTGGCCGCCAGCGGCACGATCAGGGCCCAGGAGATGCCGTAGCCGGGCAGGTCGGTGTCGATCAGCATCACCGAGCCGAGCACGAAGGCGATGATGCCGCCCAAGCCCAGCACGCCGAAACTGGGCATGAAGACCTCCGCCAGCATGAAGGCGATGCCGAGCAGGATCAGCGCCAGCCCGGCGTAGCTGACCGGCATCAGTTGCAGCGCGAACAGGGCGAGCAACAGGCAGATGCCGCCGACCACGCCGGGGAACACCATGCCGGGATTGGAAAACTCGTAAAGAAGACCGTAGATGCCCAGCAGCAGCAGGATGTAGGCGATGCCGGGGTCGCCGATCACGGACAGCAGCCGGCTGCGCCAGTCCGGCTCGACGCGGGTGATGGTCGACCCGGCGGTGTCCAGGGTGATTTCACCGGTCGCCAGTTTCACCTTGCGGCCATGCAGTTGCTTCAGCAGGTCGGCCAGATCGGTCGCCACGACATCCACCACTTTCTCCTTCAACGCGGCCTCGGCGGACAGGCTGACCGCCTCGCGCACCGCCCGCTCCGCCCAGTCCGCGTTGCGCCCGCGCAGTTCGGCCAGTCCGCGGATATAGGCGGCGGCATCGTTGACCGCCTTCCTGGCCTTGGCATCCGGCGGCGGGGCGTCGGCGGGCGTTTCTCCCGGCTTCTTCCGCTGGTCGGCGGGTTTGTCGCCCGTTCCGCCCGGCGCCAACGCCACCGGCGTGGCCGCGCCCAGATTGGTGGCCGGCGCCATCGCGGCGATGTGGCTGGCATAGAGGAGGTAAGTGCCGGCGCTGGCGGCGCGCGCGCCCTGCGGCGAAACATAGGTCGCCACCGGCACGGGAGATGCCAGGATCGCCTTGATGATGTCGCGCATCGAAGTGTCCAGCCCGCCCGGCGTGTCCAGCTCGATCACCAGCAGACGGGCTTTCGCCTCCGCGGCCTTGTCGATGCCGCGCACCAGATAATCCGCGGAAGCCGGGCCGATGGCGCCCTGCACGCTCAAGAGATAGGTTTCCCCGGCCCGGACCGGCAGGGCATGGAGCAGGGCCAGAAAGGGGACGAGCAGCCACAGACGCCATGGGCCGTCCCGATAGGCCGTCTTCATGATGCTGTCTCGGCAGTGGTGCCGGCCGTTACGGCGTCAAGCCCTTTTTCGGCTTGCAGCCAGTCCTCCACCTCCTGGCCCGGCGAGAAGCCGCGCTGTTCGGCCAGGTAATAGGCCGCGACGGCGATCATCCGCTCGCGCGCCACCGGCATGGCCGACGGGTTGGCGGCGGGCATTGCCTGTGCTTGCGTCCCGGTGCCGCCTGATTTCTGCTTTGCCATGACAACCTCCTGTCAAAAGACAACCACCACACAATGCGCCGAAAACCGGTGGCCCCCGGCGCTCCTTTTCACTTGCCATCCAATGACAACATAGTGGTATTCCCATGATGTTGAATGGGGATCACAGGCGCCAGCCGGCATGGTCAGAACTTCTCCGGCCGCAGGACCTCGATCTCGGCGAGAAACGCCACCATCGCGTAATCGGCGTAGTAACGCGCCTGGAGATGGCGCAGCACGTCCTCCGCCTGCGCGCGCTCGCAGATCACCTCGACGCGGACGTTCGCCGCCTCCTCCCAGGCGGCGTCGCGCACGCCGCGGCTGCCCTTGCCGCGCGCGTCGGACACCGTGTAGCCGCGCACGCCGAGACGGTCGAGATCGCGCAGCAGGGTTTGCTCGACGACAGCCTCGGTGACGATCGTCAGCAGGGTGCGTTTTTCGGTGGGCAGGGTCATGGCGTCGCTCCCGTGAATTGCGTGGCCAGCGCGTGGTAGAGCGGAATGCCGGCCAGGATGTTGAAGGGAAAGGTCACCCCGAGCACGGCGGCCAGGGACAGGGCCGGGTTGGCCTCGGGCACGGCCAGGCGCATGGCCGCGGGCACGGCGATGTAGGAGGCGGAAGCCGCCAGGGTGGCGAGCAGGGTGAGCCCGCCCGGCGAGAGGCCGAGGGCCAGTCCGGTGGCCAGCCCGAGCAGCGCCGAGAGCAAGGGCATGCCCAGGCCGAAGGCGACGATGAACAGACCGCGCCGTTTGAGTTCGCCGACCTGGCGGCTGACGATCAGCCCCATCTCCAGCAGGAACAGGGCCAGCGCGCCCTTGAACAGATCGAAGAACACGCCCTTGATCGGCGCCAACCCATCCGGCCCGGCGATCCAGCCGATGGCCATGCCGCCCAGCAACAGGGTCACGCCCTTGCCCAGGAAGGCCTCATGGCCCAGGGCGCGCCAGTCGGTGTCCCGGCTCACGCCGCGCGCCAGCACGATGCCGATGAGGATGGCCGGCACCTCCATGATCGCCAGGAAAACGGCCATCTGCGGCTCGAATTCGATGTCGCGGACAAGCAGCCAGTTGACCCCCACCGCGAAGGTGGCCACGCTCACCGAGCCGTAATGCGCGGCCATGGATGCCGCGTCGGCCCGGCCCAGCCGCCCCAGGCCGCGCAGGATGGCGAAGGCGATGAAGGTCTGCGCCACGCCCAGCAGGATCACGGCGCCCAGCTGCGGCAACAACGGGGCCAGCGCCTGCTTCGCCAGACCCTCGCCGCCCTTGAGGCCGATGGCCAGCAGCAGGATCAGCGACAGGGAGTCGTAGAGCGCCGAGGGCAGCTTCAAGTCGGAGCGGGCAAGCCCCGCCGCCAGGCCGAACAGGAAGAACAGGACGACGACGTCGATCATGACCGTGCCATGGCCAGCACCCGTCCCATGTCAAGTGTGCTGGCCTGTTGCCGGATTTGCGGCAGGTACTGGGTTTGCAGCTGTTTGGCGGGGCCGAGCAGATTCTGGAAGGTGTCTTTCAACATGGCCGTGTTCATCTGTCGCCCGCCCGCGTAATAGCGTTTGGCGAGCTGCCCCAGCGCGTAGGTGGTGGCGAAGGAAAAGGCCATGAAGGCCATGCCGGTCGTCGCGCCGCCGACCTTGCCCACCGTCTTGCCCGCCATTTTCCCAAGCAGGTCACCTAACAGCTTGCGGCCGAACTGTTCGAGATATTGCGAGGTGAGCCCCACGCCAGCGGCGGCGATGAGTTCCTTGATGTGGCCCTGATCCAGCGTCACGCCGTAGGCGCGGCCGATGCCGTACACCATCTTGATCTGCAAGGGGATGATGGCCATTGGGCGGATCAGGTTGTCAATCCAGCTCACCACCAGCGCGCCCCACAAAAACAACCCCAGCGCCGCCTGCGTCTCACCATGCGCCAGCTCGCGCACACCGGGCGGCAGAGGTGGCAAACCCTCTGCGGCAATCTTGCGCAGCAGAGCAGACGCGGCCGCCACGTCGGCCAGCAGGATGAACATCACCCATAGCAGCGGCAACAACAGGGTCCCCGCCACGCCCAGCGTCATCAGGAAAGCCACCAGGTTCTCGCGCTCAGGCAGCCACTGGTGCAGCCGCTGGTGCAGCGGCCAGGTCACATAAGCCAGGATACCGGCCCAGGCCAGCGCGGCAAAAAATGGCGACAACACCCAGAAAGTCGCGCCAAAGATGAAGACAAGAAAGGCAAATGCCGCGATGCGGCGAGCCAGTGGCGAGTCGATGTCAATAGCCATATGCCGATTCAAGCCGAGCCTTGGGGTAAGCGCAAGGCCTGCCGGGTCGCTGCGAACAGATCGGGCTGCTCAACGAATATATTTTTTTCGCCGCACATCATGACGGTACCCGTGTTGATCAACTGTTCATGCAGAGTGGGGCTCACTTCGGCGAGCACGAGCTGGGCACCTTTGCGCTGGAGTTTGAGCGCGTACTGCTCAAGCACGGAGACCAGCGTGCTGCCTATTCGGGGAATACCCCGCAAGCGCAAAATCACGCGTGCGCCCTCCTGCGCATCCGGCAATCGACTTTCCAGCGTCGCTGCGGCCGCGAAATACAGATTGCCGTACATCATGATAACAACGGGACTACCCGATTCGACCCTGGCAGGGACGGGCGCTTCCACAACCGAGCCATCGGTTCCGAACTGGAGGCTGACGATTCTCACGTCGAGCGAGGAGACATACAGAAAATGCAGCATCGACAAGGCCACACCGAGAAAAACCGCCTCGTGGATCGGCAGGATCAGTGTGGCAAAAAAGGTTGTCAGCAAGATGATGCGCGGCTCCCAGCCGGAATGCCAGACATCGCCGATCCGGTCTGGCTTGATCGCTTCGATGCCCGCCACGATGAGCAGCGCCGCAATGGCCGGCATGGCCAGATAGCCCAGCAGATCGGCCAGGAGCAACACACCCATGACAATGAACAGCCCCGAGAATATGCCTGCCCAGCGCGAGCGTGCACCCGCCTTGAGGCTCACCGCCGTCTCCGACATCGTGCCCCCCACCGGCATACCTGCAAACATGCCAGACGCTACGTTGGCCACGCCCTTGGCCGCAAAATCTCTGGAAATATTGGGATAAGTGCCATCAGGATTGGGCACCGTTTTGCTCACACCGACCCCCTGCACCAGAGCGATGATCGCCAGACCGGCTGCCGAAGGCAGCAAGGTCGCAACCATCTCCCACTGCGGTACGACCAGCGGCGGCAGACCATCCGGGATGAGCGTGGTGTCGGCGAGCGTCGCCACGCTGTTCAAGCCGGCCAGCGCTGCCAGCACGGTAGCCGCCACCAGGGCAATCGCCATGCCCAGTTGCGCAAGGCGGGTACGGTTCAGCACAAAAACCAGCGCCAGCGTACCCAGGCCAAGTGCGGTCGAGGCTAGATCGGAGTGGCGCAGATGCAGCAGCCAGTCGAGGGTGCGCATCATCGCATTGCTGCCTTCCGCGTGATAGCCGTTCAGCTCGCCGAGCTGGCTCAGGATGATACGCACGGCCACGCCGGTCATGAAGCCGATCAGTACGGCATTCGCCACGAAACGAACCAGCCCGCCCAACTTCAGCAGACCAAGCCCCAGCTGGATCAACCCTGCCAGCAGCACCAGCACAACCAGTGCTGCGACCTTGTCTTCCCCGCTGTAGCCCTCCAGCGCGCCGCCTGTGCCGATAGCCAGCGCGCCGGTATTGGCGACGTACATGAACTGGGAACTCGCCAGCATGGCCGCGATCGGCGTGCCGATCATCAGCGCGTAGAGGCCGTGAATCGGGTTCAGCCCAGCCAGAATGGCCGAGGCGATGCCGTCGGGAATCGCGACCAGCGCGGTGGTCAACCCGGCCGACAGGTCAGCCTTGAGCGTTTTGGGAGACAGGCGTCGCAGGCGGTTCAGCATCGTAGTTTTCCACTGGGGTGATGGTTGCAATGATCAGGGGTTGCAAAAGTCGCAGCGACCCGGATCGGTGTGTTCCAAGCCAACGCGCTCGCGCGTTTCGCGATGATCGCACTTGAGGCAGCCGTGAATGTCGGCGCGAATCTCCCGCGTGGGCGCGCCGCAAGCGGCGCATGGCAGGCCGCGCAGCCGCTCCACGACCTGGAAGCCGGGCGCACCGCAGGCTGGACAGGGCGAGTTCAGTTTGGCCGCGAGGTCTACGGTGGCCAGGCGGATGACTTCCATGCGCATGGGGTGGGCATGGGCGCGGAGATCGTTTTCCAGAAATACCTGGCCGTTTTCCGCCCAGTCGCACGCCCGCCTGAAAGCGGCTTCGAGCGCCGTCCAGGTGGCGAGGGATTTTTCAATGCGAGGGTCGTCCTGGCCTTGCGGGCGCACCACCAGGTGATGCTCGGGAAATCCGGCCTGGCGGGCGAATTGCGCGGCCTGCTCCCAATCATCCGTGAGCAGGTGGGCAAAGCGCGTCGCTTGCTGCGCCATGCCCGTCACCTCGATGCCGCGTTCGTCGTCGATGAACACCAGCAACTCGACGTTCCACGGAAACAGGCCCGCCATCGGGTCCGGCCCGAACGCGCCCTCGCTCGCCAGCCCCAGCGGCAGGCCGGACAATTCCATGCCGATGCGCGCTTTCCGGCGCGCGGCTTCGATCTGAGTACCGGCGCGCGGGATATCGCGGGTGAACTGCCCAAGGTGTCGGTATCGAAGCCGCTCACCCGCTCGACCCGGCAGCCGAGCGCGGCATCCAGCACCGGCGCGATCACCCGTTCCTTGCCGTGCTGCGTGAGCAGGGCGACGCGCTGGCCGGAATACGGCCCGGCAATGGGCTCCGCCGGCACCGGGCCGGTCATGACATGCCCGCCCAGTGGTAGACGATCGCGCCGACCACGACCAGCGCGACGGTCGCCCAGCCCAGGCGGTCGATGGTGCGATGCAGCGCCGCTTCCATGCGTGCGCCGCCCCATTTCATCAACCCGGCCACGAAGAAGAAACGCGCGCCGCGCCCGATCAGCGAGGCCAGGGTGAAGGGCAGCAGCGCCATCGACAGGGCGCCGGCGGCGATGGTGAACACCTTGTAGGGGATGGGCGAGAAGCCGGCGACGAACACCGCCCAGAAGCCCCACTTTTCAAACCAGACGACCGAGGTTTGATACGCCGTCCAATAGTGCGATTCACGCAGCCAGGGTTCAATCGCATCAAAAGTAAAATAGCCGATCGCATAGCCGAACAGGCCACCGGCCACCGACGTCAGCGTGGTGATCAGGGCGAAGCGCCAGGCCCTGGACGGATTGGCGAGGCTCATCGGCGCGAGCATCACGTCCGGCGGAATCGGAAAGAACGACGATTCGGCGAAACTCACCCCGCCCAGATACCAGGGCGCGTGGCGATGCCGCGACCATTGCATGGCGCGGGCGTAGAGGGAAGAAAATATCCGCACGGCTTTTAAGCCCCGCGCACCATGGCCATGACGCGGCCCATGTCGAGGTTGCCCGCCTGCTGCTGGATCTGCGGCAGGTATTGCGTTTGCATCTGCTTGGCGGGGCCGAGCAGGTTCTGGAACGTTTCTTTAAGCACCACCGTATTCATCACCCGGCCGCCGGCGTAATAGCGCTTGGCGAGCTGCCCCAGCGCGTAGGTGGTGGCAAAGGAGAAGGCCATGCCGGTGGCAGCACTGCCCACCTTGCCGAAGGTCTTGCCGGCGGCCTTGCCGAGCAGGCCGCCCAGCAACTTGCGGCCAAACTGTTCGAGATATTGCGAGGTGAGCCCCACCCCGGCGGCGGCGATGAATTCCTTGATGTGGTCCTGGTCGAGCTGAACCCCGTGCGCCTTGCCGATGCCGTACACCATCTTGATCTGCAAGGGGATGATGGCCATCGACGCCCACGACTGCGGCAGCAGTTCCAGCGCGCCGTTCATCAGGGCGTAGTTGAGGATGGACTTGTCCAGCTCCGCCTCGGACACGTTCGGCTGCGCCGCCACCACCGCACCGGTTGCAGCAGCGGCGGCGACGGTAGCAGGCGCAGCGGCTTCGGACAGTTCGACAATGACGTCGGCCTCGCGCTCGATCAGCTCCGCCCTCGACGCGTCCAGCGACAACAGTTTCTTGAGCGAATCGAGAAAAGCCTTTTCGGCCTCGCTCACGCGGCCGTCGACCTCGCACACGCACATCGCCATCTCGTAGGCGAGTTGGCGATGCTCCGCCTCGGTCAGCAGATTGGCGGCGCGCTCCAGGCTGGCGCGCCGCAGCAGCACGTCCTGATAGAGCTTCATCAGGTCGGGCGCGCCCGCCTCGCCGGCGAGGGTGTCGGCAATACGGCGGATCTCCTCGCGTTCGCGGGCGTGTTTCTCGCCGTCGGCGAAGGCGGCGAAGAGCGCCAGGGTGAGGGTGGCGCGTTGTTGTTCGGGGTTCATGTCGAGGGTTCCTTTCATCCTTGGAAAATCAGCAGGCCCGCCGCGACCAGGGCCACCGTGGCCCAGCCGAGGCGATCAATATGGCGCTTCAGGGCGGCTTCCATGCGCGCGCCGCCCCACTTCATCAGCCCGGCCACCAGGTAGAAACGTGCGCCGCGACCGATGATCGAGGCCAGGGTGAACGGCGGCAGGGCCATGGCCAGCGCCCCGGCGGCGATGGTGAAGACCTTGTAGGGAATGGGCGAGAAACCGGCGATGAACACGGCCCAGAAGCCGTAGTCCGCGAACCAGGCCACGGCGGTCTGGTAACTCGCCCAGTATTGCGTCGTTCGCAGCCAGGGTTCGATGGCCTCGAAGGCGAAATAGCCGATGGCGTAGCCCGCCAGTCCGCCCGCCACCGAGGTGAGCGTGGTGAGCAGGGCAAAGCGCCAGGCGCGCTCCGGCCGCGCCAGGCACATGGGCGCCAGCATCACGTCCGGCGGCACCGGGAAGAAGGACGATTCGGCAAAGCTCATCGTCCCCAGCCAGACGGGGGCGTGGCGGTGGTGCGCCCACCGCATGGCGCGCGTGTAGAGGGGGGGAAAAGAGACGCATGGCGTTGCCCTATTTGCCGCGCAGCATGTCACCCAGGCCCAACCCGGCCAGGCGCCTGACGCCGCCGGCCAGGTAATAGAGCACCGCCAGCATCATCAGCGTGGCGGGCAGGGCGATCATGGGGTAGCTCAACAGGGTCAAACGCCCGAGTTCCTCGTTGAAGGCGGCGGAGCCGGCGGGGCTGGTGACGATCCAGGTGGCGAGCGCGTAGTTCATCGCCGCCGAGAAGGCGAACGAGCCGGCCAGCATCCAGGTGGCGGCGCGCAGACGAACCGCGAACGCGGCCTGGTTGCCGCGCTCGGCCAGGGCCGCGTCGATCCTTTCTGTGTCCAGCAGCATGGGCGTGTAGAGCAGCACGCGCACCAGGGGCCGCCTGGTGAACGCGGAGCCGGCGACGACGAGGCCCAGTACGGCGGGAATCGCCGCCTCCTTCACCGCCAGCCAGCGCGCGTCCAGTTCCAGCAGGCCGATGCCGCCGGTGAGCAGCAGGCTCGCCACGCCCAGTCCGGCGAACAGGCCGAACCCGCGGCTCTTTGCCAGTTCGCGCAGGCCCCAGCCGATGGGGAAGGCCAGCGCCAAGACCAGCGCGCCCGCCGCACCCAGCTGTTCCGGCTTGGAGAGCTGTATGAGGATGAGCGAGGGGATGAGCAGGGTGACGCCGATTTCCAGCAAGGGAGAACGGGTTGGGGTTGGGCTCGGGGGCATGGCGGGCTCCTTCATTGAACGACCGGATGGCCTTCGCCGATCCAGCGCGCGATGCCGTCCTTCACGTTGTAGACCCGGGTATAGCCGTGCTTTTCCATCAGTTCCCGCGCCAGCGCGTCGGTGCGGTTGCCGGTGCGGCAGATCAGCACGACCGGGTCGTTCTTTCCCACGCGAGCGGAAAAATCGGCCAGGAAAGACGGATTCGGCCGTCCGCTCGCATCGACGAAAGTCAGTTTCCGGCTGCCTTCGACGACGCCGGTTTGCCGCCATTCTTCAGGGCGGCGGATGTCGTAGACCGGCACGCCTTGCTGGATCAGGCCTTGCAGGCCGACGTTGTCGACGTTTTCATACGGCGGCTTGCCGCAGCCCGTCAGGGTCAGCAACAGCGCGGCGGCGAAAGCGGGCAGGAGGCGTAGTGGCGGTGAGAAGTGCATGTCGGATTCCGTTCAGGGGTTGCGGGGATCGTGATGGAACGCAGCACTCATTTCAGCCACCCCTTGCGCCGGAAATACCAGAATGGGACGACCACGCTCACCACCATCAGTCCCAGCGACATGGGGTAGCCCCAGGTCTGCGCCAGCTCGGGCATATACTCGAAATTCATGCCGTAAATGCTGGCGATGAGGGTGGGCGGCAGCATGGCCACGGCGGCCACGGAAAAGATCTTCACCACCTTGTTCTGGTTGATGTTGATAAAGCCGACGATGGCATCCATGAGGAAATTGATCTTGTCGAAGATGAAGGCGGTGTGGCCATCCAGGGATTCGATATCACGCAAGATTTGTTGCACGATCCGGGTTTGCCCCTTGTTGAGATGCCGCTCCCTCGCCAGGTAGGACAAGGCGCGCCGGGTGTCCAGGAGGTTGCGACGGAGGGTGCCGTTGCGCTCTTCCTGGATCGCCAGCCTGGTGATGAACTCGGCCGCCTCCTCGTCGCTGCCGCGCCGCTCGGCCAGCGCCCGGGCGCTGATGTCCTTCAACTCGGCATGGATGTTCTCCAGCGCGTCCGCCGAGTGCTCCACGTCCAGGGCATAGATGTCGGCCAAAAGGCTCACGGCACCGCCCTCCGGGACCGGCCGGTTGCGCAGACGCAGGCGCAGCAAACGCAGGATAGGCACGTCCTCGTCGTGCAGGCTGATCAGCCGCTCGCCCGTGAGGACCAGCTTGACCGGCACCACGCCGCACGCCTGCTGACGGTCGCAGAGGAAGTCCGAGCGCAGGTAGATCGCCCCATTCTCCTCGTAGGCGCGGGCGCTGGACTCGATGTCGGCTTCCTGCTCAACCGCCTCCGTGTCGATGCCGAAAACCTCCCGCAGCCAGGCCATCTCCTGCCCGTCGGGCGTGACCGCGTCGATCCAGAAAATCTCCGGCGCGCGCAAGTCGGTCGGGGATTTCGCGGCGGACTGCCGTAAGTTCGCGCCGTCCTGAATGAAGTATTGGATCATGTCGCGTGAGTCTCTAATTCAAGGGTTGCAGTCGTCGCATCGGCCCGGGTCCGCGGATATCCCGGCGAACTCGCGCGTCTCGCGATGCGCGCATTTCAGGCAGCCCCGGACCTCGGCGCGGGCCTCGCGGGTGGGCACGCCACAGTCGGCGCAGGGCAGGCCGGGGATGTGCTCCACCAGCCAGAACCCCGGCGCGCCGCAGTCCGGGCAGAGAGACAGCAACTTGTCGCGCAGGTTCTCCGCCGCCAGGCGGATGGTTTCGCGGCGCGTGGGATGGACATGGGCGCGCACGTCATGTTCGATGAACGCCAGACCGTTGTCCGCGTAACGCACCGCGCGCGCGAAGGCGGCTTGGAACGCGGCCCAGTCGCCGATGCCCTTATCGATGCGCGCGTCGTCCTGGTGCGCCGGGCGGACGACCAGATGGTGCGCCGGAAACCCCGCCTCCTCGGCGAAGCGCCGCGCCGCCTCCCAGTCGCCGGTGAGCCGATGGGCGAAGCGGGTGGCCTGCTGAGCCATGCCCACGACCTCGATGCCATGGAGGTCGTCCACCAGCAGGACGAGCTCGGTGTTCCACGGCAGGGCGCCCAGGAAGGGGTCGGGTCCGAAGGCGCCCTCGCTCGCCAGCCCCACCGGCAGGCTGGCGATCTCCATGCCGATGCGCGCCTTCTTGCGGGCGGCATCCAGTTGGGTGCCGGCGCGCGGGATGTCGCGCGTGAAGGTGCCCAGCTGGTCGGTGTCGAAGCCGCCCACGCGCCGCACCCGGCAGCCCAGGGCGGCATCCAGCGCGGGCGCGATCACCCGCTCCTTGCCATGCTGGGTGAGCAGGGCGATTTCCCGCTCCGCGTAGGGATGGCGCGCGGCGCCGCGGTCAGGACGCATGCTGCATTCCCTGCAAGGCGGCCATCAGGCGCGGCCAGAGGCGGATGGCTTCCAGCGCCAGCACGATCCACCAGGCCAGGATGACCATGCCGGTCGCGGCGGCGGCGATGTCCTTGATGATGCCGATCTTCTCGTTGTGGCGGGTCTCGACGAAATCGCACAAGGCTTCGATGGCGGTGTTGAACAGTTCCGCCGCCACCACCAGGCCGGTGGCCAGCAGGATCACCGCCGCGTCCACCCAGTCGCGCAGCCACAGTGCGACGAGCAGCACGCCCGCCGACAACACCACCTTGTACATCACGCTGAAGTCGTGCAGCACGGCATAACGCAGGCCGGCGGCGATGACGGCGAGCTTGCGCAGCGGTCGGTAGCCCGGCTCGCCGGTGCCGAGAAACTTGTTTCTCATGACTTCTCCTCGTTTGTCAGGTTTCTGCCCGTGGCGGCGAACGCCAGTCCGGCCCAGATCCCGGCCACCAGGAGGCCGGCCGCCACGTCGCTGGGCCAGTGCACCTGGAGATAGAGCCGGGATACCGCCACCAGCAGTACCATGCCGGCAAGCAGAACGCCGGACGCCGCCCGCCAGTGCGGCCTGAAGCGTGCCGCGAGCAGCCACAGCCCCAAGGCGAAAGCGGCGGCGTGGGTGGCATGGCTGCTGGGAAAGGACAAATCCCACGCCGCGATTTCCACCAGCGGCACCAAGGCCGGACGTTCGCGGCCGATGGCCGACTTGAGCAGCCAAGTCGTAAGCGACGCGCCGAAATAGGTCAGCACGAGCAGCGCTGCGGCCCGCTGTTCCCGGCGCGCGACCAAAGCCGCCGCGATGAGGATTGCCGCCGGTGCCAGGAGCCAGCTGGAGCCCAGCCAGGTCACCACCCGGAAGAAGGTATCGGCGCCCGGCGTTCGCAGCGCGGCGAAGGCCTCCAGCGTCGCCCGGTCGAAGGCCAGTGTGCCGCCTTGCGTCACGGCGAAAGTCAGCGCGGCGAGTCCCGCCAGCCCGGCCAGGGCGGTTGCCAGAACGGCGCGGGGCGGGGCGGTAAGTGCGTTCGCGGGCATGCGGCCTGGTTCCTTCAAGGTACCAGCAGCACGTCGCAAGGCGCGTGGTGTATGAGGTTGAGCGTGACGCTGCCCAACACCCATTCGCCCACCGCCGAGGCGCCGTGCTTGCCAATGACGAGGAGATCGGCCTCGTGGCGCCAGCTTTCCTCCAGCAGGACGGCGGGCGCTAAGCCGTGCCGCACGAGGCCCCGTACACCGCCTGCGGCACGGTAATCCGCGTCGGCGATGAAGGCGTCCAGTTTGCGTTGCGCCACTTGCCGTGCCTGCTCGCGGTAGCGCTCGATGTCTAGCTGCGATGCACCCGCAACCAATTGCATACGGCCTTCATAGGGCAGCCAATAGGCATTGACCGCGACATGAGCCGCGTCGGGAAAAAGCTCAAGGGCGGCGCGCAGGGCGCGTGTCGCCGTGGCGGAGAAATCGGTGGCCACCAGCACGTGCGCATAGGGCCGCTCCGGCGGCTGCCGGGTCACCAGCACCGGACAGGGGCTGGCGCGCAGCACCTTGATGGCCGTGCCGCCGATGGCCAGTTCGTGGGCGATGCCCTCGCCGCGCACACCGACCACGACCAGCCCGGCGCCGATCTCCCGCGCCCGCGCGGCGATGCCGCCGGCGGCGCGCCCGGTGACGACGGCGTGTTCCACCGTGGCCAGCCCGTGCCGGGCGGCGAGGTCGGCAGCCAGCGCCGTCAGGCGCTGACGCGCATCGGCTTCGAGGTCGGCCCCGGGCGGTTCGCGCAGCAAGGCGCGCAGCTTCGCCCAGGCAAAATCGTTGTAGACATGCAGCAGATGCAGCGGGCGGCCGAGTTCGCGCGCGAGCCGCGCGGCGCGCTCGATGGCGTGGCCGGCGGAGGGCGAAAAGTCGGTGGCGGCGAGGATGGGGGCATGCGCCGCCTCGGGCGGCAGTGAATGCTGGTGAGCGTGGGGGGACATATCAGGGCTCCTTTTCAACGTTTTCAACGGGGGTCAGATCCAGAGACTCAACGGCGGGTCGGCCAGGGCGGCGCGCAGGATGTCGCCGCGCGAGACGATGCCCGCCAGCTCGCCTGCCGCGTCCACCACCGGTACAGCGGTCAGCCCGGAATCGAGCAGCACGCGGGCGATGCGGCGGATGTCGGTGACCGGGTCGGCGCACACCACCGGGCTGAGCATGACCTCGCGCACCGGACGTTGGAGTCCGCCGGTGGGCGTCTTGCCTTCGAGGTCGATGACGGTGAGCAGCTCGCGTTCCGAGACCAGCCCCACCACGCCCCGGGCGGGCTCCAGCACGGGCGCCTGGCGCACACCGCGCGCCGTCAACCGGCGCCAGGCGGTTTCCGCCGTGTCATCGCCGCGCAGGGTCAGCACGGCCCGGCTCATGACCTGATAGGCGTGCCGCACCGCCTCGCGTTGCGTGTCCGGTCGCAGCGACTTGGCGTAGGCCGCCGCGGCGGCGGCATAACGCGGGTCGCTCTCCCGGTCTTTATCGTCCCTCACGCGCCGCCGCGCCAGCTCGAATTCCGCGCCCAGTTCTTCTCCCTCGCGGTTGATGCCGCGGGCGTGGCGCGCGGCGAACACGCCCGGCACCTGGATCAGATGCTCCAGGCTGCCGCGAAAGGTCTGGCCGGTGATGCCGTGGATGGAGAACATGACGGTATTTTCCTCAAGTGGAGGGCTTGCGCGTGGCGATCAGGCTGGCCGCGACGCTGGCGCCGATGAGCACCGCGACGATGGCCAGCGAGGCCTGCACCGGCACGTGGTACCAGGGCGCGATCAGCATCTTCGCGCCGATGAAGGTGAGCACCATGGCCAGGCCGTACTTCAACAGGTGGAAGCGGTCGGCCACGTCGGCCATCAGGAAGTAGAGCGCGCGCAGGCCCAGGATGGCGAAGATGTTGGAGGTGAAGACAATGAACGGGTCGGTGGTGATGGCGAAGATCGCCGGGATCGAATCCACCGCGAATACCAGGTCGGAGACCTCGATCAGGATCAGCACCAGGAACAGCGGCGTGAACCAGCGCACGCCATCCTTCATGACGCTGAATTTCTCGCCGTGGTGTTCCTGCGTGATGCGCAGGTGACGGCGGGCGAATTTCAGCACCGGATTTTTCTCCAGATCGGGTTCCTTCTCCGCCATGACCAGCATGCGCAGGCCGGTGATGACCAGGAAGGCGCCGAAGAAATAGAGCACCCAGTGGAACTCCCGCACCACCCAGGCGCCGGCCAGGATCATGACGGCGCGCAGGACGATGGCCCCGAGCACGCCGTAGATCAGCACGCGGCGCTGGTATTCGGGCGCCACGTTGAATGCCGTGAAGATCAGCAGGAACACGAACACGTTGTCCACCGACAGCGATTTCTCGATCAGATAGCCGGTGAAGAATTCCAGCGCCTTGCGCTCGGCGATCTCGGCGCCGACCGTGCCGTTCAGATACCACCACAGACCGGCGTTGAAGACGAGCGCCAGGCTGAACCAGGTCAGTGACCAGAGCGCCGCCTCCCTGACGCTGACCTTGTGCGCCTTGCGTCCGCCAAGCACGAACAGGTCGAGCGCCAGCATGACCAGCACGAAGCCGATGAAGGTGGCCCACATCCAGGGTTCGCCGATGGAGACGGGTTCGGTCATGGCCGGTTCTCGCAGGGTTGATGGAGCATGGTGAACATGGTCAATGGTTCTTGCTGGACAGCCGATCCATGATGGCGAACAGCACGCCTGAAACCACGAAGGCCATGTGCAGGCCAACCTTCCAGGCCAGTTGCTCGTTGGTGTAGGCATCGACATCGACGAAGGCCTTGAGCAGCTCGATACCGGAAATGGCGACGATGGAGCCGATGACCTTGATCTTCAGGTCGGAGAAGCTCACATGCCCCATCCAGTCGGGCCGGTCCTCGGAATCGCCGGTGTTGATCTTGGAGACGAAATTCTCATAGCCGGCGAACACGATGATCAGCAGCAGGTTGGCCACCAGCGCCACGTCCACCAGGGTAAGCACGCCTACCATCACGTCGCCGCCCGATCCGGTCACCACCACCGGCAAGAGGTTGAGGAATTCCTTGGCGAACTTGTACAGCAGGAGCGCGAGGCGCCCACCAGTCCGAGGTAAAACGGCGCCAGCAGCCAGCGGCTGGCGAATATGAAGCGTTCGAGGGCGTGTTCGATTTGTTGCATCGTTCATTCCTGTTCTGGGATGGCGCGGCGGGCGCAAACCCCGGGGGGCGGCCATCCCGGCATCGCCCGCCGGAGGCAGAGTCACTTCGCCAGGGATTGGGCGATGATCTGCTCGATCTCGGCACCCGCCTCGCGCATGACCTTGGCCAGCGCCGGGTCGTTCGCGCCGAGCATGTCGGCGAAGGCATGGGCGTTGAGGCGGGACACCACGACACGGCCATCGGCGGTTTCGTACACGGAAATGCGGCAGGGCATCATCGAGGAGACGTATTTCTTTTTGTCATCCTTCAGGATTTCCAGGCCGTATTTCATGCTGCATACCTCCAGGATGGTGGTGCGTCCCACCTTGTGGCCCTTCTCGGCCATGTTTTCGTGCATGCGGTGGCTGGCCAGCACGCTCCATTTCGCCGTCTTGATGGCTTCGTCGAGCGATTTCAGCGTACCGTAAAAATCGCGGCCGCTTGGGTTCTCCAGGAAAAACGCCGGTTGCGCGGCGGCGCTGGGCGTTGGCTTGGCGGCCTCTTTCGACGCGACGGCGGGTTGGACAGCCGCCAGGGCAAGGCTGGCGGCCAGCAGCAGGGAATGCAGTTTCTTCATGGTTCGACTCCGGGGGTGGGTTGAAAATCTGGGTGGGTTGAAAATCATTGGCCCTGCACGGCGCGCAACGCGGCGATGCGTTCTTCCAGCGGCGGGTGGGTCATGAACAGGCGTTTGATGCCGGCAGCGCCGCCACCGGCGATGCCAAAAGCCGCCATTTTTTCCGGCAGCGGTGCGGGATGCAGGCTGGCCAAACGCTCCAGCGCACCGATCATGTTCTGTTTGCCGGCCAGGCTGGCGCCGCCCCTGTCGGCGCGGAACTCGCGCTTGCGCGAAAACCACATGACGATGATCGAGGCGAGTACGCCCAGCACCAGTTCGGCGATGATCATGGTGACGAAAAACGCCGGGCCGGTGCCGCGCTCGGTCTTGAATACGATTTTGTCCACCAGGTGACCGATGACCCGCGACAGGAACATGACAAAGGTATTCACCACGCCCTGAATCAGCGCCAGCGTGACCATGTCGCCGTTGGCAACGTGGGCGATTTCGTGGCCGATGACCGCCTCGGCTTCGCCCTTCGACATTTGTTGCAACAGGCCACTGGAGACGGCGACCAGCGCGTTGTTCTTGTTCATGCCGGTGGCGAAAGCATTGGCTTCCGGCGTATCAAAAATCCCGACTTCCGGCATGCCGATCCCCGCATCCGCCGCATATTTTTTGACGGTCTCGACCAGCCAGATTTCAGTCTGGTTGGACGGCGTTTCAATCACCCGCACACCCATGGACTTCTTTGCCATCCACTTGGAAATCGCCAGCGAGATGAGCGAGCCGCCGAAGCCCATCACTGCCGCAAAAATCAGCAGCGAACCCAGATTTAAACCATTCGCGTTGAGGTAAGGCTAGACACCGAGCAAACGCATGGTGACAGACAGCACCAGCACGATGGCCATGTTGGTGGCAAGAAATAAAAAGATGCGTTTCATGGCGGGGTTCTCCTGGTCATTCCGAAGTGGTTTCGATCTGCACGCTCACCGTTCCCCTGGGCTGGACGGCAACCTTCACGAGATAGCGCTGCTTGCCCTTGACCCAGGCATGGGCCTCGGCTTCGGGCGTGGCGGATTGCACCTCCTGCGCGTAGCCCAAGGCGGTGAAGCCCTGGATGTAATGACTCAGCACCGCCGCGTAATCAGCCTGGCCTTCATATCGCGCCGTGACCTGCTTGCCTTCGCGATGCCATGCGGTGCGCAGGAAGCCCGGATAGCGCGCCACCGGCGCGATGTCGGTGCCGGAGACATCGCGTTGTGGCCTGTCCTCCGGCTTGAGCGCGGGGACGAACTCGCCGAGTTTCTCCCGCGCGCCGGGCACCACCTGCTCCACCTGCCGTTCCACGCTCTCCAGCGCGCCGCGCGCGGCCTGGGGCGCGGTCGCGCCCCAGCCCTGCACCTGGCCGAAGAACCAGCCCGTCAGGGCGATGGCGGCCCAGATCGCGAGACCGAGCAGGACCAGCAGGCCGATGCCCAGCATGATCCAGGTGCGACGGCGCACCTGGAAGACCTTGGGGGCGGCCTGGGCGGCGAGCGCGAACAGTCCGAGCTTGTTCATGACGAAACCTCCTGAAGATGACGGTTGGCCGCACGCGCCAGCCGGTCGTTGACGGCCCACCAGTCCTCGTCCGCCGGCGGGGCTTCCACCAGCAGGCGATCGAAGCCGAAGCGGTCGATCTCGCGTAGGCGGGCATACAGTCGCCGGCCATAGGCACGTGCGCCGGCGGGCATGAGAAAGCGGGGCAGGGGCGGCAGCACGGGATTTTGCCACGGCCCGCAGGGGCGGCGCAGCACCGCCACCCGCAGCCCCCGCGCCAGCAGACCCTCGGCATGGCGCGCGAGCCGCGCGGCGGGGATGACCTCCAGGGGCGTGGCGGGGGCGTAATGGGCCGGCAGCGCGCCAGGAACACGGGGCGAGGAGGCATCGGCTGCGCCCGTTTCGATGCATGTACTGCCCAGCGCCTCGCGCAGGGCGGACAGCGGCAGCGCGCCCGGGCGCAGCACGCGGGGCCGCTCCCCGATCAGGGAGACGAGGCTGGATTCCAGGCCAAGGCGGCATGGCCCGCCGTCCAGCACCGTCAATTCCGGAAAGTAGCCACGTACATGCCTGGCCTCGGTGGGGCTCACCCGCCCGAACGGGTTGGCCGAAGGCGCGGCCAGACCGCCGCCGAAGGCGCGGAGCAGGGCCTGAGCCACGGGGTGATGCGGCGCGCGCAAGGCCACGCTGTCCTGGCCGCCGGTGACCACGTGCGACACCTCGTCGCGCGCCGGCAGCACCAGGGTCAGCGGGCCAGGCCAGAACCGCGCCATCAGCACTCGCGCCGCCTCGGGGATTTCGGCGGCCCACTGCCCGGCCGCGTCCCTGCCCGTGACGTGCACGATCAGGGGATGGTCGGCGGGCCGGCCCTTGAGGGCGTATATCCGCCGCACCGCCGCCTCGTTGCGCGCGTCGGCCCCCAGGCCGTACACGGTCTCGGTGGGGAAAGCCACCACGTCACCCGCACCGAGTCGCCGGGCGGCGTCATGGATGAGTGTGGCCGGCGGGCGGTTCATGGATGCGGCGAATCCGGATGCTTCTGAACTTCGTCGGCCCAAGCCTCCTGGGCTACCGGCGCGAGCGCGGGCGCAAACTCGCGGCCGCGTGCCAGCCGCCGGGCAAGGGTGCGCCCGGCGCGCTCGGCGGCGCGGTCGATAGCCACGTACAGATCGGCCTCGACATCCTCGATCACCACGGCGGGCGCCTGCTTGAGCCGCGCCTCGATCAGGCAGCGCTTGTCGTCGCCGCCCCTCGGACCGTTGATGTCGGACAAGCGCACGGTAAGGCGCGTGATACTGTCGTTGCCATGCGACAGGGCGTAGGCCAAGCGTTTTTCCACATAGTCGCGCAGGCCGGACGTGAGGGTGAAACCATGGGTGTGGATGTCGATGTGCATGAAGCGCTCCAGGTGGGTAACGAATGCGGAGCCAGTATGGCGCGCATCATAGTTCGATACAAACAGTTAATTGTTGGTATTTAATTCGAAAATATCGAACACCGAAAGGTACCCTCATGCTCAACTTCAAACACCTGCATTACTTCCTTGCCATCGCCAAATCGGGTGGCATCAACCGCGCGGCGGAGCGCCTGCACCTCACGCCGCAGACCCTCTCCGGCCAGCTTGCCCAGTTCGAGGAACGCCTGGGCGTGCCGCTGTTCCGGCGCGGCGGGCGGCGCATGGAACTGACGGAAACCGGCAAGCTGGCCCTGTCCTATGCCGAGGAAATCTTCCAGGTGAGCACGGAACTGGAAGAGTTGTTGCGCGGAGGGACGGACGAACGCGTCATCCCGTTCCGCGTGGGCATCGCCGACGTGGTGCCGAAATCCATCGCCCACCAGTTGCTCGCCCCCGTTCTGGCGTTGGCCGATCCGATCCGCCTGATCTGCCGCGAAGACCGGCTGGAACGGCTGCTGGCGGATATGGCCATCCATCGCCTGGACATGGTGCTGGCCGACCGGCCCATGCCGCCGGGCATGGACGTGAAGGGCTACAGCCACCCCCTGGGCGAATGCGGCGTGACCTTTTTCGCCACACCGGACATCGCCACGCGCCTGGGCGCGGACTTTCCCCGCTGTCTCGATGGCGCGCCCCTGTTGATCCCCGGCGAGGACAGCGCCCTGCGCGCTCCGCTCCTGCGCTGGCTGGAGCGGCAGGGGCTGCACCCGCGCGTGGTCGGCGAATTCGACGATCCGGCCCTGATGAAGGCATTCGGCCAGTCGGGCGCGGGCGTCTTCCCCGCACCGACGGCCACAGCTCCGGAAGTCGAGGCGCACTACGGCGTCGCCATACTTGGACAGACGGATGACCTACGCGAGCGTTTCTTTGCCATCTCGGCGGAACGGCGTTTGACCCACCCCGCCGTCGTGGCGGTAAGCGAGATAGCGCGCACGGGGGTGTTCAAGGGAGATCGGGGCAGCCGTCAGGCGGGGGGTCTGCCTGAGAGGCTGTGAATAAATCTACTGCGCGCCCCGATAGCTGCGTTGGGCGGTGCTCGCTCCTCGCCTTGCTCTTGGGCCGCTCACTACGATTTCTTCACAGCCTCTGAGTTGTCGCAACAGCGCGAGATCGGCATGCCCCGGCGCAAGCGTCCACCCGGAACAGCCTGTCCGGCTCGCCCAGGTCGGACAGCACCACCACGCTGAAATCCTCGCCCTGGCTGTAGAGGCTTTCCATGACCAGCACCGGCACGCCAGCCTCCCGGGCTGCCCGGACGCCGTTGGCGGTGTCCTCGATGGCGAGGCATTCGCCGCCCGAAAGTCCAAGGATTTGCAGCGGCCAGAGATAGGCGTGCGGCGCGGGTTTCTCGACCGGAGCGTCCTCGGCGCAGCAGGTGACGTCGAACAGATCTTGCCACGCAGGGCCGAAGGCGGCGGCAGGGCATCCACGTTGGAGCGGCTGGTGGTGGTGACGATGGCGAGCTTCAGTCCCGCCGATTGCGCCTCGCGGATGAGCCGCGCCACACCAGGGCGCAAGCCCACCCGTCCAGCGGCGACGGCCTCAATGTAATGACAGGCCTTGATGCGGTGCAACTGCCCGATGAGTTCGTCGATATCGGGCAGGACGAGCAAATCCGGGTGCGCTTCGGCGAGAAAGGCGCGGATGCGTTCCCCAGCAGTACCGGTAGCGGGCGCTCTTGTCGGACGCGCTGCCCACCGCCACCTCGCGCACCCCGGGGATGGCGGCCAGCTGGCGCTGGCTTTCGATCATCACCGCGCGCAGCCGCGCCTCGTCCACCTGGGGCGCGTTGTACACCACCACGTGCTCGACGATGAGCCAGGGTCGGCAGCAGGCCAGCACCTCGGCGGCGCGGATGGCTTCGTCCGCCGCGTCGGCGAGCGCGGTGTAGTAATTGATCTTGGCCACGCCCAGGGTGGCGAGCTTGCGGAACTGCTCATTCGCGAGCCCGGTGCCGCCGTGGATGACAAGGGGAACGCCGACGGCGGCGTTGATTTCCTTGAGGCGGCCCCAGTCCAGCCGGGGCTTGCCCTGCATGCGTCCGTGGACGGTGCCGACGGAGACGGCCAGGCAGTCGACGCCGGTCAGGCGCACGAAGTCCCGCGCCTCGCCCGCCGTGGTGTACTGCGCTGAGCCGGGGTGACGCTCGGCGTCTTCGCCTTCCACACCGGGCACGTAGCCCAGCTCACCTTCCACGGCGACGCAGTAGGCACGAGCCATGGCGACGACGGCGCGGATGGTGTCGAGATTTCCATCGAGGGAAAGATGGGGCATCCACCATGACGCCATTGGCCACCAAACGGATGGCGCGCCTGGCGGAATCGAGGCTCGCACCGTGGTCCAGGTGGACGGCCACCGGCACGGTGGCGCGCCGGGCCGCCGCCTCCACGGCTGGCATGAGGAGGTCGAATTCGAAATGGGCGAAATGGGATTCGGCCAGCGACAGGATGACCGGCGCGAGGACGCGTTCCGCCGCCGTCAGGATGCCTTCCAGGAAATCCACGCCGGCCAGGTCGAAAGCGCCCACGGCGTAGCCGTTTTGATAGGCGTGATCGAGCAGATCTTTCATATTGACCAGGGCCATGGGGGCCTCCTTTCAGGTTTCGTCGTCGAGTTCCGGGTTCCAGCTGGCGGCGCGCGCCCGTTCGATCTCCTCCTGGTAAATGCGGGCATGGCGCTCACGCGGGTACTCCGGCAGGCGGCTGGGCAGGCCGGCGTAGGGTAACCAGGCGCGGACCACCTGTTCCGAGAGCATTTGCAGACGGCCCAGGCTCCATCCGGCGCAGGTTTCTCCCTCAGGGATGAGGCCGAATACCTGGGCATCCATGACGATGCGCTCGCCGTCAGTCAGACCGCCGTACTGGTCTTCCGGCAGGCCGATGTAGGTCTGTTCTCTCATGGCAATACCCTCGTGGCGAGGCCTTCCCCATAGGGGCTTCGAGTTCCTCGACCAAGAGGGCGAGAGCCTTGTCGCGTAACAATGCCATGCCATTACACACAACTCATAGCGCATGAGCTTCTCTCGCGAATCTGATCCCTGCGGCGAAATCGACGACGCGCTGGAGGCCGAACCAAATGGTTTTCACGCCCGGCTCGTCGTCGCATTTGCGCGCCAGGAAGCTGCCAAGCATGGACACCAGGCGCACCACTTCGTCGAGCCTTGGCGGGGTATTGGGCACCTTCTTCCGGTTCAGGATGTAGGCCGCCTGCCACTCATCCCGCTCGAACAACAAAGCCGCATCCAGATCGGGGCAGGTTCGCCCCAGGCGCATCAGCCCCGTTCCAGCCGTTCCACAGTGCTCAGTTGCAAAGCTTCCACGCGGCAGCCGTTCTTGAGCACGTGGGTACCCTCTCATGCCGATCGTGTTACCAGGCTGGGAGAGTGGTTCACCACCCGGAAAGATTGGCGGAGCGGCTAGCAACAGTATCTGACCGATTCATACAGCGCGCTCAATAAGGCCGCAGAGATGGTTAGTCTGTCCAGACAGACCAAGGCAGCGGGCACGGCCATCAAGAGCTTGCTGAGTACCTACGGCGAAGAACAGCACGCCTTGCTAAACATCTCGGAAACCAGCGTGCTTTAAAAGTGCGCTGTCCGTCCTGAACAGGCTGGGAAAGGCCGCCGGCGACGCCGAGGATCGGGTCAATCGAACAGCAAAGTGCGTGAAGGCGGAAGAGGAGGCCAGATACAAAGCAGCCCGTGCCGCCATCAGGGCAGCGTTTCCGGATATGCAGATGACAGATGCGATCCTGCTGCTGTGCCACATGGGGGATGGAGTTAACTACGAACTCCTTAAGGTTGCCCGCACAAAACCGAGCGGAACGGACTGAGCCTTTGATTTCATGTCGGACGTTCGCGATATGCAGCGAGCCGCTATTGATGGAGCCGAAATCGCGTTAGGAATGCGATGCTGAAAGATGGAAGCATTGCGCCGGCCACCGCCACCGCGTAACGAAGTGGTTTCGATGAAAGTAGGGCAGAGCTGCTTGCCCGACAAGAGGGTTTGGTCAAGCATGCCGTGACCTGCATGACGGCTGCAATGCTGGAGCGGTCGAAATAGTGCCAGCATATGCTATCTGCGAATAGCATATGCAAAGCGAATATTATGTATTGATGCAATACACCTCCATTGCACCTCATGGTGTAGAAAAGAGGTATTTGCTATAGATGTGGGCTGATGGCACGGATTGGCGATCTTCATGATCGCGGTCTGGATCCTTGGGTAAGCGGTAGTACCCGGGCGGGGATGATCCCCGCCCGGTTGAGAAACTGAGACAATGAGACCTGGTAATGTCCGACACGGACGATAAGGAAGCCACGCCGCTTTCCCGGCAGCATGTTGCGGCCTACCTGCAACACCTCGCGGCCGAGAGGCGGCTTTCTCCGAACACGCTTGAAAGTTACCAGCGGGACCTTCTTTTTTTGCTCCAGACGACTGAAGAAAGCGGGAAAGCACTGGCTGACGCAGTAGCCTCCGATGTGCGGGACTCGATCGTCAAACTCAGGAAGAAAAGCCTGTCACCGGCGAGCGTGGCCAGACATATATCAAGCTGGCGAGGATTCTATTCATACGCCATCCAGAGATTCGGGTACCTGAACAACCCGTGTGTCGGGCAAAAAGGTCCGAAGGTAAAGCGGGCCCTCCCCAAGACGCTTTCACCCGATAGTTGCGCCCAGCTCCTCGATGGCAAGAGGGAACAGGATATTGACGCGAATGTCTTGCTGGCACGTGACCACGCCATGTTCGAGCTGCTTTACTCCTCGGGCTTGCGGGTGTCCGAGCTGACAGGTATGGACTTCATTGATATTGATCTGAAAGCAGGGGAGGCAAGGGTTACCGGCAAGGGTAGCAAAACGCGCCTAGTGCCGGTAGGCAGGCAAGCGTGCAAAGCGATCAAGACCTGGTTGAGCTGGCGCCAGGCACTTCTTGGCGGTAACGATACTCCGGCATTGTTCCTCAGTCGCTGGGGGAGACGCCTTTCGGTGCGCAGCGTACAGAAGCGTCTCGATCACTGGGTCTCGCAGTCCGGGCTGGGGCAATCGGTACACCCGCACATGCTCCGCCACGCTTTTGCCAGTCATATGCTTCAATCGTCAGGTGATCTCCGGGCGGTTCAAGAGATGCTTGGTCACGCCAACATCACCACCACCCAGATCTATACGCACTTGGACTGGCAACACTTGGCGAAGGTGTATGACTCGGCTCACCCCAGGGCCAGACGCGCGAAACCAGCGGGCGGCACCGAGAATACCTAGCCATATAATCATTCGCCACCGTAATTGCAAAAATGAATTAATGTAGTAACATTTCTACATAATGTTTGCTTCGAGGTGACGTCATGTCCATCACGACCCTATCGAGCCGCGAGTTTAACCAGGACGCTAGCCGGGCCAAGAAGGCAGCGAAGCATGGCCCAGTATTCATCACGGATCGCGGCAAGCCTGCGCATGTGCTGCTGTGCATTGAGGAGTATCAGCGGATAACGGGTGGCCATCAGAAGATTGCCGATCTGCTGGCGATGCCGGGTATCGAAGTCGTTGAATTCGAGATTCCGCAACTGCGGGATCTTGCTCGGCCGGCGGAACTCGCCTGATGTTCCTCCTCGATACCAATGTGGTATCGGAACTTCGCAAAATTCGCCTTGGTAAGGCCGATGCGCACGTTGCCAGATGGGCCGATAGTGTCGAAGCCGTAGATCTTTATCTGTCAGTGATCACGATCCAGGAACTGGAGATCGGTGTGTTGCTTGCAGAGCGGCGGGATGCGGCGCAAGGTGAAGTTTTCCGGGCATGGCTGGGTAGCCACGTCATGCCAGCTTTCTCTGGTCGTATCTTGCCCATCGATACGGCGGTTGCGCTGTGTAGTGCGAGGCTTCATGTACCAGACCCGCGTCCAGTCAGGGATTGCCTGATAGCGGCAACGGCGCTGGTACATGGCATGACCGTCGTAACACGAAACGTGGCCGACTTTGATTCGACCGGCGTACCAGTTTTGAATCCGTGGACCATTACCGCCTATGAGGCGAATGATGGTGAACTGACCGAGAAACAGTTGACCGAGATTCGGAAGACGAGCCCTCAAGGGAAAGCGCGCCGGGTCAGAACCCGACTGACTGACGAGAGAAAAAAGTAGTTTGTGAAAGCAAATGAAATCGTAACCGTGATTTTTCTCGCTTCTGTGTATGCAAAGGCATCAGCTTCAGAAGCCACGACAACTCGTGCCGCGATGCACCCGTGAACAGATGATGCGGCAGGTGGGGGAGGGTGGCAAGCCTTCCTGAGTGGCATCGCAGGAGAACGGTAATAAGGAGAAGAATATGAAAACTCAAACCCGCCGAATTCTGTTCCCGCTTGGGGGAGCGGTGCTGGGCATGCTTGCCGGTGCCGGTTTTGGCATGGACAAAGGCATCGCCGCAAGTACGGCCTTCTTCGGCTTTGTAGGCTTCGGCCTGGGCTACGCCCTGCATGACTTCAACTGGAAACGCAACCGCAAAACCGCCTTGGCTCTGCTGCTGGCCTTCCTGACGCCGATCATCGGATTCGCCTGGTTGATGGCTCCCCAGGTATTCGGCCTAGCGGGCATTACGCCCGCCAGCCTGGCACAAGTTGCCGCGATCGCACTGACTGTCGGCCCGGCCATCGGCGGTCTGCTCGCGCTCATCGTCTACGCTGCTGCAAATACCTTTGGACTGATCGAGGAGGTACGGAGCTGGCCAGCAGGAGGGATGGTTGGAAATGAGGAGATTTCCTCGGATCAAGGAGGGGTATTAAATGGGGACGAAGACGATCCTTGGATAACACATCCAGACTTCCATGCGTGGGGCCACAATGCCTATCACCATGCCTTCGACGATTGACTCAAGATGCTGGATCGCCAGGCGACCGGGATTTTCCAATCAATCACTCCTTTTCATTATCAAATTTTGATCCGTCAGGCCGGTAGTCGACCTTCTCCTGGAACTGCTCCAAGGTAGGTTTGGCTCCTGGCACCTTGATTCCCGCGATTTCATTCGGAAGCGCTTGCTGCAGCGAGAGCTTTATGTCGTCAGTGGCGGCGCCCTCCGCTGTATTCATCAGCTTGTTGTGGGTCGCCACATTATGCGTTTGGGGCGCTTCATCACCTGCCTCCCCCTGGTAGCGCAACTCGCCTGATCCCTGCTTCGCCTCGTGGTAATCCATCGCCTCTTGCTGCTTCTCCTTGCCTTGGTCGTGATAGTCCTGGGCTTTGCCCGGCAGATCGCTGTTGGAATTGGCTGCTGCGGATCCGGCGCCTACAGGCGCGCCTGAATTGGGCACATCCCTGAGATGGCCCGCATGCAGGGCGCGTATCTGGTTTGCCAAAGCCGGATCGTCCATCATGGCCTGTGCCAGCGCCTGGACTTCCTCGGGAGTGGCGCGCACCGCTGTGCCATCCTGATAAGTGGCTGGCAATTGGCCACCCTGATCGTATCCCATGGTATTCAGGCCATTGAGCGCCACCTGGTCGCGTTGTCCGGATGGCGCGGCTTCGACGGCTTCGACCAATGCCAACGCTGCATTTGTATTTCCCGGATCCTTGAGCGGATCGTAATTGACGCCCACTCCACGGGACGAGCTTTGATTGGCCTGTTGGGTGAGGTCTTCCGCCTCGCGGAATTCCGCTTGCGCCTGGTCGAGGTGCGTGCGCCGACTGCTAAGTGTCGCCCCTGTGGTTTGGCTGTCCGCATCCTGGCCAAGCACCGAATGCCGGAAATCGCGGTCTTTCTCCAGCCGATCGAAGAATGCCTGCCTCGCCTCGGCATTGCCCAGCACCGCATTTTTTTCGCCAGTGCTACTTTGCTTCTGAATTCCGGCCGCATATTCCTGCGCAAGATCGACTCCAGCATCAAGCTTGGCTTTGACCCCGATTCTTCCGCTTCTCGATTCCCGCGACTGGATGCCCCCGTCACCCGGAGCCAGATCCTTGCTGGCTACCGGGGTCACAGTCTGGGACTCTCCAATCCCAGTATCTCCGCCTGCGCCTGCCTGAACCTTTCCTTTTTGCGATGCCCGGTTAGATGTCGTATATGTGGCGCCGCTCCCCGACTCCTCACCTGAACTTGCAGACGTACCGAATGATCCCGTGAAATCTCCTCCCGAGCTCGATCTACCGCCAAAACCACTCTGGTTGGTAGTGGCGAGCGACGACAGATGGGCACGGGCTTTGGACAGAATGGTTTCTTCCGACTTCCCTGCAGCGATGGTATGGGCTTGCCCGGCCGATGCATGTTTACCGGCTTGCTGGAGCAGACCGGCGTTCTGACCGGCTGTGACAGAAGCCCCCACCCTCAGGGCATTCATAGGTTGCGCTGCGGTAGATGTTCCATTTCCATAGGACGACATCACCGTACCGTCCGCTCCGACAGCCTGGTCGATCGCGGCACCATGCCGGTTCATCGGTGCGGTATTCCACTGATCCGCGCTTCTATTGTTCGCGCTCCAGTTCCCCATGGTGACATTGCCCCATTGGGTGTTGCCAGCGCTGATATTCCCGGTACCGACCTGCGCGCCGGCGGCCTGAGCTGAGGAATTTGCCGGGCTCATGACGCCTGATATGACGCTGGTGAAAGATGCCGCGCTGACATTGGTCAGCATGTAGGCGATGACTGGTACCGAGAGCGTGAGAATGCCTGCAACCCCCTGATCGGAAATCATGGAGTGCATCAACGCCTGATGGCTTGCGTAGGAGAGGGGATTCATCCCGTCGACCGCAGCCTTGGCACCGAGCGTCGCGTACCAGCTGGTGAAGAAATTCAGCGCTGCGTAAACCGGCGCCCAGAGGTTGATCCATAACAAGGCCATCAGATAGGTTTTGAGAACCAGGCCACCCTTTGATCCGGCCACAATGATCAGGAGCATGACGATGGGAAATAGCGCCAGAATTACGATATGGATGGCGTTTCGGATCAGGGGCATGGACGACTCGGCAATCTTGGCCATGGTCCGATAGCTGCTGTTTGCGCTGGCAGATGCCATCGCCGTCGATAGCGCGACCTGCGCCGATGTCGTATCGCCGATCATCTGTGGCACAAAAACCGTGGAGTCCGCGATCAGGTTGATCATCGCCGCCTGCTTGATGGATTCCTGCGCGGTCTGACTCACCCCGAAAATGAAGTTGTCTACGGCTGGTAATTGAGCGGCCACCAGTGCGGAGGCAGCTGCAGAGGTAGGCGAGCTCGGGTTGAGCATCCTACCCAGGCGGGGCAGGATGTCATTTGAAACATGCGGGTTGATCTGGGCATCAATGTAAGACCAGGCCTGATCACAGCCGACGATCTTGTAGATGCCTGCTGCGTTGTCATAAACCTGAACCAGCAGCCCGGGGTTCATCTGGGGGGCGATGTCTGCCCAGATGTCGCCAGACTTCATGATCTGATCGAAAAAAGACCCGTTGTTGTTCAGTTCCGGGTAAACACAATCCTTGGTCAGGTTGGTCAGGGAACTGACCAGATTGGGATCGTAGAACCGCACGCTCTGTCTATCCTTGATGGCACGCGATCCGAACATGAAGCCGGTCTTCTCAAAGGAAATATCGCCAGGAAGCGCAAATACCGTTTCGCTGACTTTGG